>CEQT01103276.1_pt1 | contig 13611 bp, 20 predicted proteins | sample 530951 | NCBI WGS metagenome assembly CEQT01 (sample SAMEA2621132, study PRJEB7988) | marine metagenome | biome: marine biome (ENVO:00000447); feature: surface water layer (ENVO:00002042); material: "saline water (ENVO:00002010), including plankton (ENVO:xxxxxxxx)" | depth 5 m
TACGATTTAGTAAAACAGGTGTGACCGTCGCTGAAAATAATGTATGGTCAATTGGTGGTGGTTCTGGAAATCCAATAACATACGCTGGTACAGGTGCAATTAAAGATAAACTTGATGCAGATTTAGATATAGAAGTTGCTACAACTGGTACAACAATCGCAACATATACTGGAACAGCAGCATAATTAATTGGATAAAATATAATGGCTAATAAAAAAATAACTGATTTGGATGCCGCTACGGCGGCATCTAAAGATGATTTAGTAATGGTTATTGATGATCCAAGTGGATCATCACCTACTAATAAAAAAATAACAGTACAAAACTTTTTTAAGTTACCAACTGGAACTGTAGCTGAAGTAAACGCATATAGTAATAAAGCAGCAGGGCAATTAGCCTATGTTAGTAATGGTAATGCGGGCGCGGCATGTTTAGCAGTTTATGATGGTTCAAATTGGAAAGTTGTTGCATTGGGAGCTACAATAGCAACATCATAATTTTTAATTTTATAATGGAAAATATATTATGGATAAATCAGTTTCTTTAGAAGAATTAGAAGCTAAAAGAGATGAATTAGCTGGAACAAATAAAGCTCTTGCAGATAACTATCAAAAGTTGCAAGCAGAAATGCAAAATGTTGAAAAGCAAATTCACATGATCAATGGAGCTCTTAATGTTGTTGAATTGATCTTGAGGGAAAAACAAGAAGATAAAGATGAGGTTTGATGATCTTCATGATGGAAATATTAATTTATATTCAATGAAGTTTTATGATAATCCTCAATGTAATGATGAATTAGAATACTATGAGGATTTAAAAAAGATTACATATATTAAAAGGTTATTTAATCATTATAGATTAACAAATGAGTTAAAAACCAGATTGATATTAAATCATCTAATAGTTTTTACAAATGTATTTCCTGTAGAGTCTGCTGTTAGAATTTTGTTTTATAAAATTGATGAAAAATATTATTCATTGTTAAAACCATTTTTACTGTCATTATCTATGATGCCAGAAATAGTTAAGGGTATCAGAGGAAAACATATACTTTCAAGTGACATATATATGGATGAATATATTGTATCAGAATTAAGGAAAATCTAATGGGAATAAGTACAGGAATTGATTACTATTTAGCTTACCAATTTGTCAAAAAACTTTCCACTCCATTCAAAGATACTGAAGCTTATAAGTTAGGTATTATTGATGAGAAGGGAAAGGTTCTCAAGAAAAGAAGTCAATTAAGTTCAAAAGAAAGAGATTCATATAAATTGATGGATACTCTTATTTTTAATTTAAAAAAATTTTTAGAAAAATTGCCTGGTGGAAAAAGTAAAATAGGATCTCTTGCTGCAGCATTAATGTTAATTAAAGAAGAAAGAACCATAGAAGAAATATTAAATGATGATAATTTGGAAAATAAATTATCAGAATTTATTAATTCACAAGAATGTTATGATCTTTTGCTTGAATATGAAAGTCCCATCAATAAGTATATCAAAGAATCAGGACCAACAGTTGTAACAACTGGTCAAGCGGGTTTAGATAAAAATCCACCAGGTCCTAGAAAATTTGCTGGAGCAAGGGTTTTTAAGGTTCCAACATCTACATTTTTAAAAGCAAGAATGGGTAAAAAGAAGTATGAACCTTATAGAAAAATTTTGGGTGAAATAGAAAATGGTGAGGAAATAAGACAGTATGGGAGAAAGTATTATAAAGAACCTATCATACTTGAAGATGAAAGAACTGGAGCCATGTGTTATTTAAGATATGGTAAGAAAGGATAATTATGTTACCATTAGCAGGAATGTTATTTAATGTTGTGTCTGGCCTCGTAATGGATAAGGCTCAAAATTTAGCAAAAGAGCATGTAGAAAAAATGATAGATGATGTTCTACCAGATGACGCAAAAGAAGAATTAGATAAAATTATTAAAGAGGATCCTGAACATCATTTTGAATCAGCCAAAGATGCATTACTTGGTGCAGCAGAAAAGAAAATGCCAATACCTATGAAGGATGGAAAGTTTCTTCCAATTGAAATTGATTTTAAAGTATCATTTGATCCTAATACAAGAAAGATTGAGTTGATACAAGAATGATAATCAATGAAATTATATATTGATGAGAAAGACTCTGCTCTTGGTGGATTAAGACAAGTAAAAAGAACTACTCCTAAAGGTTACAGATATTTACCACTAGACATTCCAAAATTTAAGTATAAACATAAAGTATTAACCACATTCAAAAATAATACTGTTTGGGATTCAACACCACATCCAATTACAAATCAAGTTACTCAATATCATAATGAGGATTCTCAAAAATATGATCCTTGGATTTATGAGGTATTGACAGAACCACACGACTTTGATGCTTTTGACATAAACATTCCTCGCCCATTCACAAAAAAAGCAAAAGAAAAATATCCTGAATTGATACAATTCTTGATGATGAATTTACCATTTGAACATTTTTTCTATGTCAAATTAGTTATGCCTCATAGAGATATTTTTCCTCATATTGATAATAATTATTTACATTATCAAGTACCAGTAAACTTTGGAAGAAATTGGCATTTACAAACTAAAGAATTTTCTGATTATATGCTTGATAATGAACCAAGTGGATATCATATTCATATTAATGGATCAAAAACTACTTCATTGTACGTCGCTGAGGCTTTTGAGAGTAGAGAAAAAAGCAGAGAAAATAGAGATTGGAGTCATGTTGAAAGAGATTATTGTCAAATACCAGAAACTACTGATACATATGCAATGATGTATACTGATAGTCCACACGGTGTAAGTTCTATTAACAATTCTTCAAACAAGGATAGGTTGAGTGTTTTTATATTGGGTAAAGTTATTCAAGAAAATCATAAAAAATTAATAGAAAAAAGTAAAGAAAGATATATTAACTTTTTAAAAATAAGATAGGAGACATAATGGCAGGTATTCAAGAAACAAAAGAAGTAATTAATTTTATTTTTTCATTATCAGAAGCGGTTAATAAATCTATGGAAGATGATGATTTTAGTTGGTCTGATGCGAGATATTTTTTAGAACCACTTAAAGCATTGAAACCAGCATTAAATGAAATCGATCAAGTAATTCCAGAAGTTTTAGATTTGGATGAGTCTGAATTGGATGAATTGGTTGCTTATGCAAAAGAAAAATTTGATTTAGATGATGACGCAGCAGAAGAACAAGTTGAGCGTGTTGTTGATTGCGGTGTAGAATTACTTAAACTATTTACAGAATTAAAACAGCCCGCATAAAAAACTTGACAATTTCCTCTTTGGGCGGTATACTTACAGTGTAACTTTTCAAAGAGGAATGTATGAGTTTATTCACAGATATAAAATTTCTTAACATATTGTCTTCACAATTACCTCTCTTTAAAAAGAAGGGAGATCACTTGTGGAATTGTCGTTGTCCTGTTTGCGGGGATTCTCGTAAAAATAAAACTAAAACTAGAGGATATGTTTATAGAAAACAAAATAATTTATTCTATAAATGTCATAACTGCGGTGACGGTAGATCACTATCTAATCTTATAAAGTTTTTAAATCTTGATCTACATAAACAATATGTTCTAGAAGTATATAAAGATTCACAAAATAGATTTACACAACCAAAAGAAAAACCTCAATATAATTTTAAAAGACCAACTTTTAAAAAAAAGAAACAAGTAAAACTACCTACAATAAAATCTCTGCCAGATGATCATTACGCTAAGTCATATTTGGTTAAGAGGAAGATACCAGATAAGTTTCTTAGTTTAATTTATTATGCGGAAGACTTTTCTTCTTGGGTTAAACAATATGATGAGGAATATAAGGGTGACTCTGATCCAAGAATACTAATCCCATTTTTTGATAAACATGGAAACTTAATTGCTGCACAAGGTAGAGCATTTAATAATACAAAGTTAAGATATATAACTGTAAAGGTTGATAAAGATTCACAGAAAATTTATGGTTTAGATAGAGTAAAATTAAATAAACGTGTATATATTGTTGAAGGTCCATTTGATTCTATGTTCCTTGATAATTGTCTCGCTATGGCTGGATCTGATGTTTCAGATTTATCTTTCATTGATGATAAAGTCATAGTCTATGATAATGAACCAAGGAACAGAGAGATAGTAAAGAAGATGGAAAAGACAGTTCAAAATAATATTCCCATATGTATTTGGCCATCGGGCTTGAATTACAAGGATATTAATGATATAATAATATCAGGTGTAAGTAAAGATAAGATAAAAGATATTATTGATGAAAATACATTTCAAGGTCCACCTGCTATTCTCAAATTAAATATGTGGAAAAAAATATGAACATATTTTTCTTAGACAAAGATCCAATCATTGCAGCACAATATCATTGTGATAAACATTGTGTTAAAATGATACTGGAATCCGCACAACTTTTATCCACTGCTCACAGAGTTTTAGATGAAGATGATGCTCATCCAGATTTATACAAAGTAGCTCACAAGAATCATCCAAGTACAATTTGGACAAGATCTTCTGAGGAACACTATATATGGTTATATGAATTGTTTAGAAATTTATCCATTGAATTTAGTAATAGATATAGTAAAGTACATTTATCATGGAGTAAACTAGGATTTCTTTTAGATTCATTACCCAAAAATATCAAAGACAATGGGTGGGTAGATCCACCACAATGTATGCCTGACTATTGTAAAACAGATAATACTGTTGAAGCATATAGAACATATTACAAGTCAGAGAAAGCAAGTTTCTGTACTTGGAAAACACAAGAACCCATATGGTGGAATGAGTAGCATAAATCATGAAGGAGTTAATTTTCATTTTTGTACTGGTGAAAGAAAACCCGCAAGACAATTAGTTTTAGATTATCATTATTCTGGTAGATGTCATAACAATCCAGTTATGGTTGGAAGTCTACATTTAGATGGTGGATTGTTTGGTGATAAAGGTGAGATAGTTGCCGCGTGTATATTTGGTTTGTCAAATAACAATACATGGGCAGTTAAAAAAGTAAATGTTATTGAGTTAGTTAGACTAGTGAGAAAAGAAGGAATCAAAGCACCCTTGAGTTGGCTCATATCAAAGACCATCAAAGCATTAAAGCAGAAGGGTGGTTATGATATCGCTATATCCTACGCTGATGCAACACAAGAACATCATGGAGGAATCTATCAAGCATGTTCATGGAACTATCATACATACAGAGAACCAGGTGAAGATGGTTTAATTATTGATGGAGAATTTGTTCCACGCAGAAGTGTTTCAACTAGATTTGGAACTTATTCAAAAGGTAAACTAAGTGAAATGTTTGATGAAGTTAAAGATGATCCTGGTATTCTTGCGTTTGCTGGTGAAGTAGAAACAGTTAAAAAAGTTGAATGGAAAGAACATATAGATAAAGGTAAGTATTTGTATTGGATTCCTTTAAACAAAAAAGGAAAACATATAGCAACTAAAGAATTGAATTTTGAAATGAATCCATATCCCAAACCAAAATTATGAATATTTTTATAATACATCATACACCATTAAAAGAGAGAAAAGAATACATCACTAAAAAATTTTCTGAGATGGATATTGAAATTGATTGGATTGAAAATTTTCTACCAGAAGAAATATCTCAAAAAGATAAAGATAGAGTAAATGTAGATTCAAAAGATTGGCCTAGAGAACATTGGCCTGTTGGAAGGGGCATGACAATTGGACAGTTATCAAATTTTTTAAAACATGAATATTGTATAAATTTACAATGTCAAAATAAATATGATGTTATGTTTGTTTTTGAAGATGATGTTAATCTTGATAACATAAACATTCCAATAAAAAAGTATATTGAAGATGTATATGATGAATTTAAAAATTCAAACTTAGATATTTGTGTTGTTGCAACTCATGATAATAAAAAAGCAAATATAATGTATCCAGATAAAATTATTCAACCAGTTTTTAATGACTATACTAGATGTATTCATGCGATTTTATTCAAACTTCATGCAGCTAAAATAATAAAAGAAAATTTAAAAGAAATAAATTTTAATTTTGATTTTCAATTAAATCAAATTATAAAAAATAAAAAATTAACAATTGGTTGGGCAGAACCAGGACTTACACAACTGACCAATGATGGTTTATGGGAATCATCAAATAGCTCTGAAATTTATCCTGATGAATTTCTTCCTAAAGAGGCAAAATGAAACTTACAATTTTTCAAGAAAGATTACCACTTCCTGTTATAGGATATGGTGGAACAGAAAGAGTATCACAATCACATTTTATAGGTCAATGTGAATTAAATGAACATGAAGTAACTTTGGTCTGTAGAACAGAGTCTACAATATCTCATCCAAATGGAAAAGTTATAAAACTAGATGAGGATATTTTACAAGATTTAAGAAAGGGAAGAAAAAAAGTAAAAGATTATATTCCAGATGGTGATATAATTTTAGTACAATTTCCAGAGTCAACTGATCCTATGGATTTGTCAGAAACAAATTATAAAAGGGTATCAGTGTGTAATGGTGACATTGGAGAGCAAACAGGAAGTAAACATCAAGTATTTCTTACTCATGGTCATAAAGCAACACATGAAACTTTTAGATCAGAAGATTACAGTGAAAACAAGTATGTTATTAATAATGGTTTGGTTTATGATGATTTTGAATTACAAAAAACAAGAGAAAAGGTTTGTTGGATGAGTTCTGTTGAAAATAGAAAAAGTCCTGAGGTCTTTGTTAATCTAGTAATACAATCTTTAGCTGATGAACAAAGTTCACCAGAACCAAAAAAATTATTATTATTACCTAAAAAATATTATTTCAAAGCGGCAGGATCACATGGAACTATGAATCATGAATACATTAATTGGCTTGGGGAACTTAAAACAGAAAAAGATAAAAGTGATTTTTTTTCTGATGCAGAAGTATATGTTCATACGGCATTCTCACCAAATTTTAATGAACCATTTGGTCTATCAATAATTGAAGCACAATTTTGTGGTGTTCCAGTTATAGGACTTCAATCAGGTGGAATAACAGAAGTTGTTTATGATTCTGAATTAATTTTTGATAATTTTAATGATTTGATGCAATGTTTGAGAGATAAAAAATATTTAAGACATAGGCCTGAAGATATCAGACAATGGACTATTGATAAATTTTCAAATACAAAAATGGTTGAGACTTATAATATATTATTTAATAGGGTATTGAATGAGAACTAAAGTAAATATAATTTATAGAACTTGTGAAAAAGTTAAATCAGTACATAATACTGATAGACCTTTTGGAATGAATAAAACACAGATTATAAATTATTGTTTTGTTTCTTTAACTCGTTCTATGAGATTTTGTTATGCTAAAACTGATGTAAAAAATGATCTTATTATTGTTGGTGATGAATTATCTCAAGAAAGAATTGATTGGTATAAAGTGTATGCTCCAAAAGTAATTTATAATGATTCTTTTGGTAATGCTGCATCAATTGCAAAAACATTTGAAATAGCAAAAGATTTACCTGAAGATGAATGGATATACTTTTGTGAAGATGATTATCTTCATATGGATGAATCATTTTATCATATGTATGAATTTTTAGATAGTAAAGGTATGTATTTAAAAAATTACTCATCTAAAGATCTTTTTATACATCCAACAGATTATCCAGATAGATATACAAGGGATAATGATTTTTACCAAAGATGGAATATTTTTATTAGTAAGTATTCACATTGGAGACAAATATATAATACTACATATACTTTTTTGTGTTCTGTAAAATCATTTAAAAAATATTATGAAATTTTTATGGAATCTGCAAAAAATTGGGATGATGGATTATTTTCTGATAAAGTTTATTGGAGGGATGATGTTTTATGTTTAAGTCCTATACCTTCTTTAGCATGTCACATGCATGAAATATCAATGAGTCCTTTTATTGATTGGAAGGGTGTTCTTGAATACATTACGAGAGAAGATGAACATGAAAGAAATGAAAATTTACAAAAGGTAAAATTATGATAGAAGAAAAAAAAGTTCATGATCATGGATTTGTTAGACTACTTGAAGTCATGGGCGATGATGAAGAAGTTGTTAATGCAGCAAGAATAAGTTATGGTAAAGGAACAAAAAAAGTTTCTGAAACAAGAAATCTTATTCGTTATTTAATGAGACATAAACATACTTCACCTTTTGAAATGTGTGAAGTTAAGTTTCATTTGAAATTACCAATCTTTATTATGCGTCAGTTGGTTAGACATAGAACTGCAAATATCAATGAATACTCTGGAAGATATTCAGAAATGGTTGAGGAATTTTATATACCAGAAAATGAATATATTCAAAAACAATCAAAGACTAATAATCAAGGTAGAGGTGATGAGTCAGAACAAAAAGGATTGGTAAAGTTTGAAATGAATAGATCGGCTGATGGTGCATATTATGCTTATCAACATATGTTAAATTATGATATAGCTAGAGAGTTAGCGAGAACAGTTCTTCCAGTTTCAAATTATACGGAATGTATTTGGAAAATAGATTTACATAACTTTTTTCATATGATTAAATTGAGATCTGATTCTCATGCACAAAGAGAAATTCAAGATTATGCTAATGCAATGTATGAATTGGTAAAACCAAAATTTGAATTATCATGTGAAGCATTTGAAGATTATTCTGTTAATGCAAGGACATTTAGTGCAGAAGAAATGAAAATAATTAAAGATCAATTGGATGGAAGTTGGGTGATGGATAAATACAATTTATCTAAAAGAGAAAGGTCAGAATTTTTAGAGAAGTTAAAATGATTGATAATTATGATTTGACAGTTGATGGTATACTTAGACAAATTAATATTGAAAATGAAGATGATAATTCTTCTGTAACTCTTGCAAAAACTTGTCATTATTTTTATTATTATAATTCATTTGATGAAACACCGATGAATGAATTAAGATATAATTTAATGACAAAAGATATAACAAAAGAAAAATTATCTATTTTAGACTTTGGTTATGGGTCAGGTTCATTTTTACAATTATGTTCAGAATTAGGTAATGAATGTTATGGTTATGATATTGCAGACACAGAGTTATCTTATGGCAAAAAAATAAATGATATATTTGAGTACAAATATGATGTAGTTACATTTTTTGATTCATTAGAACATTGTGAAGATATTGAATTCGTCAAAGATTTAAATACAAAATATATTTTAATTTCTGTTCCTTGGTGTCATTGGAAAGAAGAAGGTGATGAGTGGTTTATGAATTGGAAACATAGAAAACCTAATGAACATTTATATCATTTTGATGAATCTTCATTATTAAAATTTATGAAAAGAATGGGATACTTATCTGTTGATTTAGGAAATTATGAAGATGTGATAAGAAAACCAGTTGATCATAGAAAAAATATTTTAACTGGTTTATTTAAAAAAATATGATTGGATTTACTTGTAGTCAAGATGGTATTAAAAAATATAATGCTATGGGTGATTGGTTGGTAGCATCTTCTTTTCCAGAAAATATATTTAAATTAACTAATGAAAAAGTCATTGATGTATATAAATCATGGGTTTTTGATCATAATCCATATGTTGTTAGGAATGAAGAACCAGAACGTATAATTGATATCATGCCCGCGTGGTTTAAATATTCAAGAAGCTCACCTATAATTTATTCTTTCTCTGATAGTTTAGTAACAATGTTTTCAAACTATCGAGGACAACCACCATTGAGACATCCAAGATTATATAAGTATGAAGATTTAGATATGATTCCAAATAGAATAGTTTTACATATTGATGGTAGTCATGATAAACCAACTCCTAGACTAATGGATGAAGAAGTTATAAATTTTATACTTGACAAATATAAAAACTATGATATAATACAGGTTGGTGGAAAAAATGACAGAGTTATAGATGGTATAACAAATCTTTTAGGAATGGACTATTGGGAAACTGTTAAAATTATTTCACAATGCGCAATGTTTATTGGCGTTGATTCTGGTCCATTACATATAGCACAAGCCTATCCTAAAATTAATAGAAAAATGATTGTTACAAAAGCGCAATTTGAATCAGATTGGCCTGAACATTATTGGCCAATGAATCCTAATGACAATTATTCTTTTTGGTATGATTGGGATATAAATTATTTTAATGAATTTGATAGAGATGTTGGTGTAACTACAAGTTATAAGGATATATAATGAGTAAAAAAATATGTATTACTGGCGGTGCAGGATTTATTGCTCACCATGCAATTGAAACAATCTTGAATGAAACTGATTGGGAAATTGTAACAATTGATAGAATTGATTTTAGTGGTAATTATAATAGATTAGTGAATATTTTAGAAAATCATCCAGAAAAGAAAAGAGTTAAAACAGTATGGCATGATCTCAAAGCTTCATTTAATCCTCAAATTAAATCATTTTTAGGTAATTGTAATTATGTAGTTCATATGGCAGCAGGTTCTCATGTAGATAGAAGTATTGAGTACCCAATGGATTTTGTCATGGATAATGTAGTGGGCACAGTAAATGTTATGGATTGGGCTAGAAGTTTAGATGGATTAGATAAAATGATTTACTTTTCAACTGATGAAGTATTTGGTCCTGCACCAAAAGGTGTGAAATATAAAGAATGGGATAGGTACAATTCTACCAATCCATATAGTGCAAGTAAAGCAGGAGCTGAAGAACTTGCAGTTGCTTATGAAAATACATATAAATTACCAATTTTAATATCACATACTATGAATGTATTTGGTGAGAGACAACACCCAGAAAAATATATTCCCATGTGCATTCGTAGGGTTAAAAATGATGAAACTATAACGGTTCATTCTAATAGTGAAAAAACAGAAGCAGGATCAAGACATTATATTCACGCTAAAGATGTTGCAGATGCTATGTTGTTTTTATTAAACAATGACGTTAAAAAGAAAAAATCAAATGATTCATGTAAAGTTGGTCATAATATTAAATTTAATATTGTTGGACCAGAAGAAATTGACAATCTCACATTAGCAAATATGATCGCAGATTGTCAAGGAAAAAAAGCAAATACTCAAATGGTAGATTTTCATTCCGCAAGACCTGGACACGATTTAAGATATGCTCTAGATGGTGGTCTTATGAAATCATTGGGTTGGGAACCTAAATTGAAATTTTCTGAAAGAATACATCAAGTTAGTGATTGGTTTTTATCAAATAGTGAATGGTTAGATATATAAGGAGATTATAATGTCATTAGTTGTTACTGATAGTAAGTCTGATACTACATTTTATGGAATGTTTTTTAATGATAAAATAGGTGATTCATTAATCTATTCATCTTGTCCAGAAAACTTTTATAATGCAGGTAAGGGAAAAATATTTGATGCAAAAAACGCTTGGTTTTTTGATCACAATCCGTACGTGGTAAGAGGCAAAGAATCTACACCTCGTGGTCAAGTTATTGATATGCAACAGTTTGCAAATGCAACAACTTTTTTTAATTATGGAAGAAGTGGATTACCATGTTTTTTATCTGTTGCTGATAGATTTAATACAAAATTTGGTGTTCCTACGAGACTAAGACATCCTAGATTATATAAGTATGAAGACTTACCTAAAATACCAAATAGAGTTGTAGTACATACCACTGGTGATGTAAATGAGCCAATAGCTCTCTATGAAGACAGAGGAGCCTTTTTAGATGATCATGTGATGGATGTTATTGCAGAAAATTACAAGCAGTATGAAATTGTTCAAGTTGGTGGTAAAGATGATATACCATTTGAAAGAGGTTGTATAGATAAAAGAGGATTACCTATTTGGGATTCCGTAAAAGAAATTGCTGAGGCATCTATTTTTATTGGTGTTCCAAGTGGTCCAATAGTTATCGCTATGTGTTTTCCAAGAACAAACATTAGAGTTTATGAACCACAATTTCCAGCAATGGTTTTGGAAAATTGGTATGTTCCTATGGATGCAAATTTTCCTCATCATCAATGGCATGATTGGGGTTTTAAAATATTCAACAGATATGATGTTGATTTGGGCGTTACATATTCTTATAAAAAAATATGATTGAAACAATTTCTTATAAAGGAAAAATATATCCTAAATTTCAAACAACAGGATTCGCTGCAAAATTTGTACATCCATTTGTTAAAGAAGTTTGTACTGGTATGGGATTTGATATCGGATGTAATAGGAAAGAGTGGTGCTATCCAGGAGCAGTTCCTATAGATTTGGAATTTGATGATGAGTGGCATGCAACAAATCTACCATATAAAGTAGATTATATTTTTAGTTCACATTGTTTAGAACATATTGAAGAAGATTGGGTTTCTGTTTTAGATTACTGGACTGATCATATCAATACAAATGGTACTTTATTTTTATATCTTCCTCATTATGATCAAGAATATTGGAGGCCTTGGAATAATAGAAAACATAAACATATATTTACTTCAGAAATAATAAAGGATTATATGTTTGACAGAGGATATAAAAAAATATTTTTTTCTGGAAAAGATTTAAATGATTCATTTATGTGTATGGGAATGAAAGTATGAGAGAAGAAATTAGAATAAGACATAAACAATTTTTGGGTATTGATCCTACTCATCCTCCTGGTCAAGGTAATAACAAAGATACAATGGGTAATGATCCAAGAAAATTGTTTCAAGCATCTTGGAGAATAGGTGATATTGTTTCACTAATGATTTCTGCAAATTTTAAAAAATTAGTACATGGATCATATATCAAATTTGAATATGTGGATGAACTTCACAAAAGTATGAGGTTGGATATTTTATATAAAAATGTTATAAATGAATTTCTTAATGAAACAAAAGATGAAATTGATGATGTATATGACCCAGGATTATTATGGTTGACATCACCATATTATGTCAAAATGTATGGTTATGATATTATTCCAGAACTAAATTGGGATGATGAAGAATATGAAGGACCAAATTTAGAAAAGAGAAAATATGTTGTTTTTGCACCATTGACTGACGCGACATATAATCTTGAAAGAAATATGTCAAATCAGTTTATTAACTCTATGTGTTTGAAATTAAAAGAAAAATTTGGTGATAATTTTTATGTTATTTTAGATCAAGAGAATGAGAAATGTATAAATATAAAAAATATAAACATCATTATTTCTGATAGAATATATGATTTGGGTTATATTATTTCCAATTCAAAATGTTTTATTGGCGGTGACACAGGATTTAGTCACTTAGCAGGAAGCTCTAGAATACCACAACAAATATGTTTAGGTTGGAATGACCAAAGGATGTATAATTTTAATTATACTCAATGGCCGTGGTTTTTCATTAATCCCTTTTCTTTACAGGGACAGTTTATAAATCAAACATGGGACGCGTTTCCACAAATTGACAAAAGAGTTACAGATTATCATGAATTTATACTTGAAAACAATTCATTAACTGAAGAACAAATTAATAAATTAATAACACTAATTAAGTAAAAGGAATAAAATGCCGTTACCAACTGAATATCAATCTTTTATACACCTATCCAGATATGCTAGATGGAATTATGATTTAAAACGACGTGAAAC
>CEQT01123586.1_pt1 | contig 13463 bp, 10 predicted proteins | sample 530951 | NCBI WGS metagenome assembly CEQT01 (sample SAMEA2621132, study PRJEB7988) | marine metagenome | biome: marine biome (ENVO:00000447); feature: surface water layer (ENVO:00002042); material: "saline water (ENVO:00002010), including plankton (ENVO:xxxxxxxx)" | depth 5 m
TTCCCGTCAGCCCTGCGCTACTCGCCCGCGTAAACGGGACGAAACCCGGTGCACAGTCCGCCGTTTGGGCATTCGGTAAAACGCCTTGAGTAACACCCTGTCGAGTTGTCCAGGTAACCTGAGAAGGCAAAAAAAACCCGAATTCTGGGGGATGAATTCGGGCCAAGACCATTAGGAGTGATACAGAGGCAGGACAGAGCCCGCCCGTTCAGGAACGACACTTGGGGGGGTATGTCGTTCCTGATAGCTTCAGTATTGTCGAAATTGCCCGGCTTTCCACTGCGCTTTGCCGCTTTTATAAACTGATTTGGAATACGCTCGCCTCAGCTTATCGTGAAGGGTTGTTATCGCTTGTTTGGGTGATCAATTCGGCCAGTTGAGCCAGAGCGCTCTCCAGTGTCGACTGGGGGGTATAGAAGTGCGGCGACCAGCGAATGCCGCCACCGCGTAGCGCACAGACGACCCCCCGATCCATCAATGCCTTGTGCAGCGCCTTGTGGTCCTGGCCGCCAACGGCAAAGGTAATAATGCCCGAGCGGCGCCCGGCACGCAGGTCGCTCAGTACCTTGACCCCGGGCAAGGCTTGCAGGCGCTCAGCCAGCAAACAGATGCGCGCGTCCAGTTGGGCGGCAACCCAGTTCATATCGGCTTCCAGCAGTAGCGACAGGCTGGCCGACATGGCCTGCTGCGCCAGGGTGTTCGGGCTGCCAGCCTCAAATCGGCGGGCTGAGCGGGCAGGGCGCCAGTCGGCGCGGTCGTAGTCGCCGATAGCATCGACCATATGCCAGCCATGCTGGGTGAGCTGTAGCTGGTCGCGTACGCGGGCATGGCAGAAAAATACGCCCAGCCCCTCGGGCGCCAGCAGCCACTTGTGGCCGTCGGCCATGGCAAAATCGCAATCGATCTGCTGAACGTCAAAAGGTTGGGCGCCCAGTGTCTGAATGGCGTCAACGCAGAACAGCACGCCGCGTTCCCGGCAGGCGTTGCCCAGACGCGGCAGGTCCAGCCGCAGGCCGGTGCCGTACTGCACCGAGCTGATGCTCAGCAGGCGGCTGCTTGGCCCCATGGCGTCGATCAGCGCCTGCTCGGGTTCGGCGCCCAGCTCGACGGCGACTACTTCAACGCCTCGCTCTGCAAGGGCTTCCCAGGGCAGGCGGTTGGACGGGAATTCCTGATTGCTGATGATGACCTGATCGCCAGCCTGCCAGTCCACGCCTTGGGCAACAAACGACAGTGCCTCGGAGGTGTTCTTGACCAGTGCAATGTCGTCGCTGTGCGGGGCGTTGAGAAGGGTACGTAGCTGATCGCGCAGTGTCCTTTCTGTGCGGCTCCAGCGCGGATAGTCCTGCGCGCCCTGTTGCAGGTTTTCGCTGGCAAAGGCGCTGACCGCATCAGCCGCCCGTTTGGGCCAGGGCGCGACGGCGGCATGGTTGAGATAGCAAAGGCCGTTTGCCTGCGGAAATTCTGCCTGCCAGCGGTGGTTGTCGATCATGCGGGGCTCCGGGTGTCATTTCTGCCAATGTTCGGACTCTTGGCACCAAGGGGCTTTCCAGGTCCGCCAAATGGCCTTGTAACGCACATTTAGACACAGTTGAACTGGATAGTCAGCTTGTAAGCAAATATGGGCACAGGGTCATCACTTTGGCATAATGATGCACTTTGCCAAATTGAATCCGGGTAGCTTAATGCAGAAAGAGTCACGAAAAGTCCGCGAATTTCGTCGTCGCGAACAGGAAATTCTGGATAGTGCCCTGCGCCTGTTTCTGGAGCAGGGCGAAGACAGCGTCACGGTGGAGATGATCGCCGACGAAGTCGGTATTGGCAAAGGCACCATCTACAAGCACTTCAAATCCAAGGCCGAGATTTATCTGCGCCTGATGCTGGATTACGAGCGCGACCTTGCCGAGATGATGCATTCCGAAGCTATCGAGCGTGATAATGCTGCACTGCCGCGGGACTATTTTGAGTTTCGCATGAGCGATCCGGAGCGCTATCGCCTGTTTGACCGGCTGGAAGAAAAGGTCGTCAAGTCTAACCAGCTGCCGTCTATGGTCGAGGAGCTGCACCAGATCCGCACCTCCAACTTCAATCATGTTACCGGCATGATCCAGTCGCGTATTGATGACGGTAAGCTCGAAGACGTCCCCGCCTATTTTCACTACTGTGCAGCCTGGGCGCTGGTGCATGGCGCCATGGCCATGTATCACTCGCCGTTCTGGCAGGATGTCATCAAGGATCAGGAGGGCTACATGCAGTTCCTGATGGATGTGGGCGTGCGTATGGGTAACCGCTTCAAGCGGCGCAAGGAAGCCGAGGCCGCCGACCCCTCCTGAACTCCCGGCCCGGGCGACAGTCTGAGCTTTCGGAGCCCACGACAGGAGTCGCCCCGTGCCCTTTATCCGCAGTTTTTTGACCGGCGCCGCTTGCGCCGGTTTGCTGTTCTCGACGTCGCTGTCTGCGCGTGAGTACAGCTACAGTGACGCCCACCTGCATTTCGTTGATTTCTTCCAGGAAAGTGCCGGGCTGGACAGCCTGATCGAGGCCATGGATGAGGCCAACGTCGAGCATGTCATGCTGTCCGGTATTCCGGTTGCCAAGCAATGGCATGAAAACGAGCCCAAGCGGCCGCGCTACTATGCCGGTGACGATGGCAGTGCCTACTGGTTCAGCGCCACCGATATGCTGATTGCCAAGGCGCTGGAGCAGGTGCCGGCCGATCAGCGTCACCGTTTCCATCCCTTTCTCTCTGGCTTTAACCCCAACGACAAGAACGCCGATGCGCACATCCGCCGCATGCTGGAGTTGTATCCGGGTGTGTGGCAGGGGTTGGGGGAAGTCTTCACGCGTCATGACACCCTGACCGCGCTGATTCACGGCGAGGCGCCGCGTGCCAACAGCGAGGCGATGAACCGGGTGTATGACCTGGCCGAAGAGTTTGATCTGCCGGTGATGGTGCACAGCAATGTCACGTCTTGGCGTGAGCGCAATCCGCTGTATCTGCAGGAGATCGAAGAGCCGCTGCGTAATCACCCAGGCGTTCGGATTATCTGGGCCCATGCCGGTACCAGCATGGAGATTCATCGTCATCAGGATCGTCTGGAGTTCTTGCTGCCCACCTTGCGGCGCATGCTGACGGCTTACCCGAACCTGTATATCGACATGTCCTGGACGGTACGCGAGCCCTATTTGCTGAACGCAGAGGGCGAGCCGGACCCGGAGTGGGTGCAATTGGTTGAGGACTTTCCGAGTCGTTTCATGCTCGGCTCCGACGTGGTCGGTCGCTTCGACAGTCTGGGCAAGTATATGAGCGGGTTTGATCCGTTTCTGGATGCTCTGAGCGAGGACGTGGCGCAAGCGGTTGCCCTGGACAACTTCCTGGCGGTGTTGCCCCGCGCGCAAAACGAAGACTGAACGGCCCCGCTCGTGGCGGGGCCGTTGCAGGGGTTACCGTGCTGCCGGCAACGTCAGTGGTGGCGCTTGCCAGTAGGCGCAGTTGTGGTAGCCCAGGAAGCTGAGCGCGCTGGTACTGCTGGCGTTGGGCACATCCAGCACCTGCAGGTTGCCGGTGGCGGCCTGGGCCCAGCTGGCAGCAACGCCGTCGGTGGTGTTGGGGTCGCCGGTCTTGGCGAACTGTGTCCAGTAGTCGACCATTTCCTCCGACAGGCTCAGCAGGTCTGCCGTATCGCCGGCGTAGCGCGCTTGCATGACGGCATCCGGATAGAGCACGTACGGAATCTCGCCGGCATGGGTTGCACCCATCGGAAAGCTCACCGCAACCGGCGGTACCAGTGTCCAGGGTGCGTCTTCATCGCGGAACCAGTACTGAAAGGTATTCATGCTGGCGCCCGCAAAGGTGCCGGCATGCACGTAGGCGTTGCAGGCAAACATGAAGTCGGTCCAGATCGCCGATAGTGCTGCTTCAAAGGGCTTGGCGCTGCCGGCCACCCGGGCAAGATAGTCGGTCGCAATCTGATCGGCGTCGTAGGGCACGCTGGCCTGGTAGGGCTGGAAGAAGGCGTCGACGCGGCTGCGGTACTCGGCTTCGTCGTCAATCGGGTTGCCGCCAACCTCGTCCAGCGCCACGAACAGGGTGCCTTCATTCTGGTTGCTGCCGATCAGCACATCCAGACTGTCATTGAAGCTGCCATCGTTCAGTGCCTGCATGATCGACTTGGGCAGCAGGTCGGAGTCCGGGTCGACGGTGGGCATCGATTGTGACCCCTGAGCGGCCAGTAGACTGGACACCGGCAGGGCGCGCAGGCAGTCGGCGGCGGTATCCGGGTCGGTACAGCCCAAAGCGTTTGCGACGCCCACGCCGCCGGCTTGTGCTGCAGCCTTGGGTACCTGGAAGGGGGCGTAGGAACCACTCTGTACGATGGCGCGCCGGAACAGGCCCTCGGTTTCTGCCCGTGGCGAGACGATGTGGCTCATGACACTGTGTCCGCCGGCCGACTCACCAAAAATGGTGACGTTATCGGCATCTCCACCGAAGGCTTCGATGTTCTGTTTCACCCAGCGCATCGCTTGCTGCTGGTCCATCAGACCGAAGTTGCCGCCATTGGATGCGAGTGAGGGGTGGGCAAGAAAGCCGAGGTTCCCCAGGCGATAGTTGAGGGTAACCACCACCACACCTTCTGCTGCCAGGCGGGTCGGATCATACTCGCCACCGCCGTTGCCAAAGACAAAGGCGCCGCCATGAATCCACACCATCACCGGCAGGTCCTTGGCGTCGGTCGGTGTGTACACGTTGAGGTACAGGCAGTCTTCGTCGCCGGCTGCGGCGCCGGTGGTGATGTTGCTCTGCGGACAGATATTGCCGAAATCCTCGGATAGGGTCAGCGTGCCGTTGCGCGCTTCGGGTGGCTCGGGCGGTGCAAAGCGCAGCTCGCCGACCGGGGGCTTGGCGTAGGGAATGGCGCGGAAGATACGCAGGTTGTCTGTCTTGATGCCGAGCACCTGGCCTTCACTGGTGCTCACGGCCAGCGGGTCGGGCGTGGTGTCATCGCTACCGCCGCCACCACTGGAGAGGCAGCCGGCCAGTGACAGGGTGGCTATCGCCAGGCTAAGGGTCTTGAATAGGGGGAGCCCGTCCGGGCGCGGGAAAGCAGCTTTCATTATTGTTGTCCTGTGCTTGGAAAAGGTCGGGGCAATTGATCAGGTTGTGTCGTGATGGAGCAAAAGCCGCGACTGGCACGGAGACTATATGTGAAGTGCGTCACGCCGGGCTAAACACGTCCGGGTGGTTTGAATCGACAGGATTGATCGCTATGATGAGTGGTTTTGTCTTTTGCAGTGCCATAAGAAAGAGATGCCCTGATGATGCAAGAAGCCTTTCCTGTCAGTTACATAGAGCCGGTTTTTCGTCCGCCAAGTGAGGCGCATTCGCTGATCCTGCCGGTGACCAACGGCTGCTCCTGGAACAAGTGCACCTTTTGCGAAATGTACACGGCGCCACAGAAAAAGTTTCGTGCCCGTGACGAGGCCGAGGTGCTGGAAGAGATTCGCAAGGTAGGCGAGCGCTACATTGTGCAGCGCATATTCCTTGCCGACGGCGATGCCATGGTGCTGCCGACCCATCGGCTGATGCGCATCCTGCAGGCAATTGCCGAGCACATTCCCAGCGTCGAGCGCGTAACCTCCTACTGCCTGCCGCGCAATCTCAAGCGCAAGTCGGTCGAGGAGTTGCGCGAGTTGCGTGATGCAGGGTTAGCGATGCTCTATGTGGGCGCCGAGTCAGGCGATGACGAGGTGCTGGAGCGGGTCAACAAGGGCGAAAGCTATGCCTCCACCGCTGACGCTCTGCACAAGGCTGGCGAAGCGGGGCTGAAGCGCTCGGTGATGATTCTTAACGGTTTGGGCGGCAGCAGTTTAACCGACCAGCACGCCGACAACTCGGCTCGTCTGGTGAATGAAACCCAGCCCGAGTTTGTCTCCACTCTGGTTGTCAGCTTCCCTCAGGGCATGGAGCGTTTTCAGACCCGGTATCCGGATTTTACCCCGCTGACCCAGGAACAGCTGTTCCATGAACTGCAGCGTTTTGTCGGTGCGCTGGAGCTGGACAACACTACCTTTCGCAGCGACCATGCATCCAATGCGCTGGTGCTCAAGGGCGAGCTGGGCCGCGACAAGGCGCAGTTGCTGGGGCAGATCGAACAGGCGATCGCCCGTCCGCAATCGGCGGGTCTGCGGCCAGAGTGGATGCGTGGTCTCTAGTTGATAACCGAGGGCAGGTCACATGCGCACGTTGTTGATTGTATTGGGAATGCTGTCACTGGCGGGCTGCATGAAGCCATCGGACATGCAGCAGCAGGCCGGTTATTACATGGGCGATGCGGGCCTGCTCAACCACTATCGCATTGAGCGCAGCAGTACCTGGGTGCTGCAGTCCGACTCCAAACTCTACATCGCCCAGGGGCATTTTCTGCCGATTGGCGAACCCTACGCCCGGCCTAATGTCGTAGCAGAAGAGGCGTTTGCTGCTGCGGTTGAGGTATTTCCGGTGGTACGTCGCTCACCCGAGCCGTTAGGGCTGGAGGAAGCACTGGCCGAGGCCGGCAGTTTTGGCTACGACTACCTGCTCTACACCCGATTTGCCGCCGCCGAAGACGCAGTCGGTAGCCGGGAGGAGTGGGAAACCTCGGAGCAGTGGGGCGATGTTGGTCGCGACCGCGGCGTGCTGCAGCTGATGCTGCTAGAAGTGGGCTCTCGGCATTTGGTCGACTACGCCCGCATCGAGACCCGTGGCGGTTTTCTGCAGTTTTACAACGCCTCGCCCAACGACCTGCTGCGGCCACCGCTGCAGGATTACACCCGGCAATTGCTGGGTCGGCACTGACAGGCTGGGCAGGGCGTTGCGCACTGCCGGTTTGCAGGGGCCGTCCGGCGAATCCAACAGGAGAGTTCATGTCCCGTCGTGCACCACCCCCGCAATCCCTTCTTGACAGCATCCCGCAGCGTGGCGCGCTACAACGCCGTGAGCCTGCTCCGGTAGAGCAGTGGGATACGCCACTGAGTGGCGAAATGGACATGCGCATCGCCCGCGACGGCACCTGGTATCACGAAGGTGACGCGATTGAGCGCAAGGCGCTGGCGCAGCTGTTTTCCAGCATTCTGCGACTGGACGCCGATGGCCGCTACTATCTGGTAACGCCGGTGGAGCGCTGGGGCATTCAGGTCGATGATGCGCCCTTTGTTGCTACTCGCCTGCGGGTTGAGGGGCAGGGCGAGCAGCAGCGGCTGCACTTCACCACCAACCTGGAAGATGACGTGACGCTGGACGCCGAGCATCCGCTGCGCGTGCAGGTCGACCCCGACACCCAGGAGCCAGCGCCCTACATTCTGGTGCGCGGCAATCTCGAAGCGCTGATCGGGCGAAACGTGTTTTACGAGCTGGCCGAGCTGGCGGTAGAGCATGAGCAGCAGGGCACTAACCGCACCGGCGTCTGGAGCTGTGGCCAGTTCTTTGCCCTGGACGGCAGCCAGACTAACTGAGCGCGTCCTGTACCCGCCTATCAAACTCCCCTATATCCCCCAACAGGGGGGTGAATCCTCTCGGGTGACGTCTTCTAGCATCAGGGTCTGATTAGCCGACCGGAGCATGCGCCCATGGCGTACCTGATGGTGAACGACGTCCGCCTGCATTTCGAGCGTTACCCCCAGCCCGGCAAGCCGGTTCTGGTGCTGAGCCATTCTCTGTTCTTTGACTGGCGGATGTTTGAGTCGCTGATCGAACAACTGCACCAGGACTTCGAGATACTGGTCTACGACCACCGAGGGCAGGGGCTGAGCAGCTGCGCCGGCAATCTGGACATGGACACCCTGACCGAGGATGCGCTTGCCCTGATCGACGCGCTGGAGCTCGCGCCCTGTTACTTCGCCGGCAATTCCATGGGGGGCTTTGTTGCCCTGCGGCTGGCGGCACGTTATCCGCAGAGACTGGCCGGCTGCATCGTGATGGGCAGCAGCGCCGATCTGGAACGGCAGCTGGCGGAATTCGAACCGCTGGTTGAGCAATTGGCCCGCGACGGCGCAGCCGATCAGATCGACACCCTGATGTTCATCATGTTTGGTGATGACACCCTGCGTAGCCCATCGCAGGCGGCGCTCTGTGCTCGCTGGCGGGCACGCATGCGCGAGCTGGGGCCCGGTATTGGCGAGGCGGCGCGCGCTGTCGTTCATCGCCGCTCGGTGTTGCCGGAGCTTGCCAATCTGCGGGTGCCATTGCTGGTGTTGGCGGGCGAGCAGGACCATGCCTACAGCGTTGCCCAGTCGCAGCAGATTATCGAGTGCAGCGGCCAGGGCGACTGCCAAGTGGTTGCTGGCGCAGGACACTCGGTTGCCCTGGAACAACCTGGCCAGGTGGCCGAAGCCATTCGCCGTTTTGTCGGCAAAACGACCTGATCACTGCATGCCATCAGGTCTGCACAATAAAAACAATCACAGACGAGTAGCCCATGACACACCTGACAACCCGCGCCCTGCGCAATAGTCTGATCCTTCCTCTGTTTGCCCTTGCTGGCGCCGTGCGGGCCGCGCCAGTGGATACCGCAGCCATGCTGGCCAGCGAAACCGACGGCAGCCAATGGCTCAGCTACGATCGCACCTGGGCGCAGCAGCGCTTCAGCCCGCTGAACCAGATCACCACCGAGAATGTCGAGCAACTGGGCCTGGCCTGGTCAATCGACCTGGACAACACCCGGGGGCTGGAGGCCACGCCCCTGTATCACGAGGGCGTGCTCTATACCTCGCTGTCCTGGAGTCGAGTAATGGCGGTGGACGCCGACAGTGGCGAGATTCTATGGAGCTTCGACCCGGGCGTAGACAAGGCGAAGGGCCGTTCGGCCTGTTGCGATGCGGTTAACCGCGGTGTCGCGCTCTGGCAAGGCAAGGTCTATGTCGGCACGCTGGATGGCCGCCTGATCGCGCTGGACGCCAAAACCGGCAAGCCGCTGTGGACCCAGCAGACCACCGATGACAGCAAGCCTTACACCATTACCGGCGCGCCTCGGGTACTCAAGGATCTGGTGCTGATTGGCAACGGCGGCGCCGAGTTCGGCGTGCGAGGGTACTTTTCTGCCTACGACGCGGCGACCGGGGAGTTGCGTTGGCGCTTCTACACCGTACCGGCGAATCCGGCCGATGGTCCGCAGGATAGCCCGGCTCTGGAGACCGCGCTCAAGACCTGGAGTGACCAGACGCGCTGGGACCTGGGCGGGGGCGGCACCGCATGGGACAGCATGGCCTATGACGCCGAGCTGAATCTGTTGTACGTCGGTACCGGCAATGGCTCGCCGTGGAACCGCGAGGTGCGCAGCCCGGGCGGCGGCGACAACCTGTATCTGTCGTCGATTCTGGCGCTGCGACCGGAAACCGGCGAGCTGGTCTGGCACTACCAGACTACCCCCGGGGACAGCTGGGACTACACCGCCACGCAGCAGTTGACCCTGGCCGAGCTGGAGATCGACGGCAAACCCCGTCAGGTCATCATGCAGGCCCCCAAGAACGGCTTTTTCTATGTGCTTGATCGCGCCACCGGCGAGCTGCTGTCGGCTGAAAAATTCGGCAAGGTGACCTGGGCCGAGCGTATCGACATGGCGACCGGGCGCCCGGTTGAGGCCGCCAATGCGCGCTATGAAAATGAGCCCGCGCTTATCTGGCCAAGCCCGTTCGGTGCGCACAACTGGCACTCGATGTCCTATAGCCCGCTGACCGGGCTGGTTTACCTGCCGTATCAGGAAATCCCCGCGACCTACGCCAACGAGGGTGGCAACTTTGTCGTACGCAACGCCTTCAATACCGGGTCGGGCCTGGAGAACCGTTCGTTGCCGCGCGAGTATGCCACTGGCGCGCTGATCGCCTGGGACCCTGAAAAGCAGGCGCCAGCCTGGCGTGTGGAACGGCCCAATCACTGGAACGGTGGCACCTTGGTGACAGCCGGCAACCTGGTGTTTCAAGGTACCTCTGCTGGTCAGCTGGAGGCCTATACCGCGGATCAGGGTGAGCTGCTCTGGCAGTTCCCGACCCAGACCGGGGTCATCGCTGCGCCCATGACCTATCAGCACAATGGTCAGCAATATGTGGCCTTGATGGCAGGGTGGGGCGGTGCGGCGGCGCTGTTTGGCGGCGATGCGGCAGTGGCCACAGGCACGCGCAACGTTAGCCGCATGCTGGTGTTCAAGCTCGATGGCAAGGCGCAGCTTTCCACGCCTGCGCCGCTGCAGGCGGCTGACCGGGTGCCGCAGCCGGTGGTTGCGGCCGCCAGCGACATTGAACAGGGCGAGCTGAATTACGGCATTTACTGCACGGTCTGTCATGGTGTGGGTGCGGTCGGCGGTGGCACCATTCCTGATCTGCGCTATTCCAGTGATGCGGTGCGCGACGCCTGGGAGGCCATTGTTTTGCAGGGCGCCTTCCGTGGCAAAGGCATGGCCTCCTTTGCTGACAGCCTCTCAGCCGAGCAGGCCCAGCAGATCAAGCTTTACATCATGCAGCGCGAGTACGAGAGCTGGGCGGACACGCAGAAGGAGCAGGCCCAATAAGCTGCCGGTGGTCAGACCGTGACCGGTTGCGCTAATTGAGTATTTACTCTAAACAAGGGCGTTCGTATGATGGGGTGACCGTGCTGGCAGGTCACCCCCCGGATTGCTCGGTGTCCCTGCTAGGCGCTTTGCCAACCCCCTGCTAGGGTTGTTGGTGCGAATAACAATAAAAAGGCTGCCCCAGGCAGCCCGTGCTCGGCATGGACGGACTTCATGAACAGGAATCGCGTAGCCTGGATTGCGCCGCAATCCGCCCCCGGGCAGAACCGGGGGAACGAACTGCCTTTGCTGTTGGCCACCAAGATATCTCCCCCACGCCGTGGTCGAGGCATTCTGCCCCGGCCCCGCCTTGAACACTACGCAGACCAGTTGCTGGAGCGTCGCCTCGCGGTGCTGGAGGCGCCCCCCGGATTTGGCAAAACAACCCTCGCAACTATCTGGGCAGAGCGCCTGAGTGCGCTGGGGCAGACTGTCGCCTGGCTGTCGTTGGACGCCGAGGATGACAGCGCCCAGCGGCTGCTGTACTACATCTGCGCGGCAATCAATAAAGTCTTGCCGGAGGTGGGTCGGCGCTGCCTTGATCTGGGCGCCGAACTCGGTTTTTTCAGCGCCGAAGCGCTCAGCTGTCTGCTGATTGATGAGCTTGCCAGGCAGCCGGTGCCATTGACCCTGTTCCTGGATGACTACCACTGCATAGACGACGCGGTGCTGGTGGAGGCGCTGCGCGTATTTGTGCAGCGCGCGCCCGAGCACGTGCACCTTGTGCTGGTGGGCCGCAAGGATCTGCCGGAGGCGATTGTCGAGCACCTCTATGCCGACGACCGTCTGGAGATTGGCAGCGCCATGCTGCGCTTTGAGCTGGAGGAAACCCGAGCCCTGTTTCGCAAGGGTGGTGTTCAGCCGGAGTTTGGCGGCGATATCTGTATCATCCAACAGGCATCAGACGGCTGGATCGCGGCCTTGCGGGCCTATCTGCTGACTCCCGCGCAGGGCACCGGACGCCATTTGCCGCGCAGCATCACTCACCTGTTCGATGACATTCTGGCCCAGCTGCCTGAGAGCTTGGCGCGCTGCCTGTGTGCGGTTGGCGTGCTCGATAAATTTAGCGCCGGCTTGCTGCAGGTGCTGTTCGGCGAAGCGCAGGCCGATGAGTTGCTGCTGCTCATGCGCCGACGTCAGCTGTTCATCAATGTGCTGGATGATCATGACACCTGGTTCAGTCTGCATCCGCTGTTCCGGGAGCATTTGCGCACTGCCTGCCTGCGACATGACGAGGCGGCGGCACGCGAGCTGATGCTGCAGGCCGCGCGCTGGTTTGCCGAGCGCCAACTCTGGTTTGATGCCATCAGGCTGGGCATGGACAGTGGTGATGTCGCACAGCTGCGTGAATGGATTCAGGATTGCGCCACCACGCTCATCGAACAGGGTGATTTCAGCACCCTGGTTGTGCTGGAAAAGCGCTGGCAGATGCAGGCGAGCGACAGCCCGTTGCCGCTCAAGGTCACCCGCGCCTGGGCCATGGGGTTGGCGCTGGAGCACGGGCCAGCGATGCGGCTGACCCGGGAGCTGGAGGCGGAAATCGAACAGCAGGGCGCTGACGAGGAGTCCAGCGCTATCTACTGGGAAGTGCAGGCCATCAAGGCCATGCTCTGGGCGCTGGATGATCGCTATGCCCTGGCGGCGCCGCTGGCCCGCGAGTGCGTGGAGTCAGGTTATTGCACCCAGTGGGCGGCGCACGTTTTGCTCAATGTCATTTGTGGCGCGCACATGCGCGCGTGCGAGTGGGATCAGCTGTACGCCTTGCCGCCCACTCAGCGCCGCAGCCAGGGCAATCGCGGTTACTTCCTGCATGAATGCTATCGCCAGTCACTGTATGGCCTGGCCGAGATGTATCAGGGCCGTATCGCGCAGGGAATCGCAGCGCTGGACGAGCTGCTGGAACAGGCAGATAACCAGAGCGCTGCTGACTTGCGCCGGCCTAACCCGGTTTTGACGGCGTTACCAAAAGGCCTGGGCGCGTTTGGGCATTACCTGCTTGGCGATTATGCCGAGGCAGAGAACCTGTTGCAGGAGTGTCTGCCCTACATCAAAACGGGCAGCTTTATCGAATGCACGGCGCTGGCCTATACCGCGCAGGTGCGCCTGCTGGCGCAGCAGGGGCGTTTTGCTCAGGCCCGGCGCGTGCTGGATGATCTGGAGTCGCTTGCGCTGGCGCGGGATTGGCCGCGCCTGCAGGCGCGTGCGCTGCTTGAGCGGGTGCGTTTGCACCTGCTGGAGCGCAAGCCGCGCGAGGCTCAGGTGTGCTGCAACTTGTTGCAGCAACTGGCCAGCCTGGAATGGCCGGATCAGTGGGTCGACCGCGAGTACTTTGCGCTGCTCGCGCGCCTTTGGTTGGCGCTGGATGAGGACACCTGCGAGCCGGGTCTGCTAGAGCAGGCGTCCACGCTGCTGGAGCGCCTGAAAGCATCGGGTATCTGGCTTTATTACCTTGAGCTGGGAACCGTCACCGGCTTGCTGCTCAGCCGCGAACAAGGCGCCGGCGCGGCGCTGGCGTTGCTCTCGTCGGTGCTGGATTTGCTGGAGCGCAGCGGTGCTACCAGCCTGCTGACCGACCTGCCAATCCAGGATACCTGCGCGCTGCTGGCGCGCCTGTGCCCGCCGGCGCTGCAGCAGCGGGCCGCCAATCTGCTGGGCATTGATGCTGCGACACAGGGCGAGCAATGCTGTGAGGCGCTGCTGGCGCTCACGGTCAAGGAGCGCCAGGTTGTGCAGCTGGTGGCGGAGGGCAAGTCGAACAAGCAGATTGCCCGGGACTTGAGCGTAACCCCCGAGACTATCAAGTCGCACATGAAGAGCATCTTCGCCAAGCTCAAGGTTGATAACCGTGCACAGGCAGCCGTAATGTTGCAGCAGGCGTAGCGGCTT
>CEQT01094631.1_pt1 | contig 13401 bp, 11 predicted proteins | sample 530951 | NCBI WGS metagenome assembly CEQT01 (sample SAMEA2621132, study PRJEB7988) | marine metagenome | biome: marine biome (ENVO:00000447); feature: surface water layer (ENVO:00002042); material: "saline water (ENVO:00002010), including plankton (ENVO:xxxxxxxx)" | depth 5 m
AAGGCATTTTATTAACATAGTTAAAAATATTTTTGGGTAGAGATGTATTAGCTCTTTTTCATTATTCTTTATCAATTCAATCCACCTTGGGATAACTCTGGAAACATTTAGTGAAATATCATCAACTCTTATATCTCTATATCCATTGTTTTTTAAAACATTTTTCCATTTATCAATGCTGTAAAACTCTCTTGCTGCCAGTCCATGTTTTGCAATAGATATTTTGTACCAATCTGAAGCTTTTCGATATTCTGGCCTTATTACAATATCTGCTATTGACAGCTGGCCACCAATTTTTAAAACTCGTTTTGATTCTTTTATAAATTTTACCTTATTATCAAAGTGAAAGGCAGATTCAATAGCATAAACGCTATCATAGGTTTCATTATCAAAGGGAATTTCTTGAGCATCACCATAGTGAAAAATCACTCTGTCTTCGCAATGATGTTTTTTAGAAAGCTGATTGGCTTTTTCTATTTGTGGTTTTACGATATTGATACCATCTATCTTTAAGTTTGGATTGATTGTGGCTAAATAACACGCAGGTGCGCCTGTACCTGAGCCAACATCAAGCCAATTACCTTTCTTTTTAAAACCTTTGGTAACAATGTTCACCATATTTTTCTGACAATCAACAACTGAAAAATTTTCAGATCTATCATTTAGTTCCATATATCCAAGGTTTAGGAACCTATTGTTATCGCTCATAGCATGGAACAGTGGTTCAAGAAGGTAATAATAGGTTCGAATCTTTTTATCTAGACTTGCACGAAAAATAAAATTGTAAAATAAATTTTTCTTTGTAATTGAGTTTTTACGAACCATTGGCATTCTATAAAAAATTATACCCACACTGAAAAATCAAGACCAGAGTAATAATTATACCTGTTGCTGCAGCCTTGTATAGGCCGCGCTCATAGCATGGCCTGGAGGCTATTGCTGGTAGAATGATAAAGAGAATTCCAGGAGAAAATTCCACATACGCTGGAAAATTATTTTCATTTGAGATAGGTGAACTAAATAATGTGAAAGTTATAAGAATGACAGTAGAATTGAAAAACCATCCAATGAAATTCTTCACAGGAATACCATAGTAGTTACCAGGCTTATCCCAGAACCATCTTCCTTCATCAACCGCGATAGGATCTAGTACTAGGTCAAGAGCTGTGACCAAGGCCGAACAAAGAAGAATATGCTGATAATTTATTCTTCCAACGATAGAACTATCTAAAATCATCATCGAACAAATTAAGGCCATGTATATTAATCCAGTCCAAGATATTGCAATGAGAACAGGAACGTTTCCCACCATTGGTCCCGGACATAGTTTGGGATTGTATGAATATTTCCCAAAAACCAGACCTCTATTTGTTCCAATTATTTCAAGAGCAAGACTTATGGTGAAACTCGAAAAGAAGAATATGAGAGTGTTTTTCAAACCAAATAGGGTAAGGCTATGAATGATAAAATATAAAAACCCCAGGGTAACCTGTACGACCCTTATTTTCTCAGCAGAGTCATACCTACTATCTATATCTAGTTTTTTGTTAAAAAACAAAATAGAACTATAGCCAGCTCTGCTCCATCTATAAACAAACAAAACGGATATAGCTAAGATAAAAAATATGGCTGTTCCTATTTCAATCATGATTTTATTTTATTTAGGTAACAAAGCTAAATATTGTTGATGTAGTTTGATAATATATATTTAGTTTCTTTTTGTCATTTAATAATGAAAAAGGAGTAACAAATGGATACAGCGCTTACCTTAACGATTATTGGTGTAGTGCAGGTACTGGTAGGAATTATTTTTAATATCATACCAAAGGAGGTAAATAAAAAAATTAATCCTGATATACCCACTGAAGCTGAGAATATCGCAGCTACATTCCGCGTAATATTAGGGGCCATTTCTATTGCAATGGGCGTGATAGCTCTTTCGTGTAGGGAAATACCATTACTACAGGCCATGGTATTACTAAATGGAATGGGGGTTGCCTTTATCATTATTGCTCTTGGTATCATTTCTGTTAAGCCAAGGGGATTTGATAAACAAATTGCCTTTCCACCAGTCATTTTATTTACATTTTTGGCTATAATCGCTTTCTATACAACGAATAGTAAAATAAAAACTAATGGTCAAGTTTTGTACATTTTAAATTATATTAAATATGATAAATCAAAAGATTTTGAAAAAGTACTATATGATGAAATTATAACAGCGGCAATGGAATATCGTGACGATGATCCAGTCAAGCAGAAATTGAATAATGACGCAATGAGGTCTTTAAAGATATTAAATCCCTCAAGCATGAACGAAGACTCAACATGGACATATATTTTTGAAATAAATCCATATATTAAAGGTGCCAACTATAGTATTGGCCCCCCATTAGTTCAGAAATATGGTGAACAGGGTGCTGAAGAAGTATTTAAACGTTGGAGTGATTGTTTTACCGAGGATGGTCAAGATTCATATCTTTCGGAGCTATCCAGTAAGTAAGAAAAAATATTTTATGCAAGATATTGGAATTATCTCTAAAATATTCAAAATGAAAACGATAGCAGTTGTGGGTATGAGCCCAAAATTGGAGCGCCCTAGTCACTATGTTTCCCAGTACATGGCCCATAATGGATATGATATTATTCCGGTTAATCCTTGGCATACTCAAATACTAGACAAAAAAAGCTACAGAACCCTTCTCGATATCGAACAACCAATTGACATCGTCAATATTTTTAGAAGGTCAGAATACGTTCTTCCAATCGTTAAAGATGCAGTAAAGATCAAAACAAAGGCTATTTGGTTACAAGACGGTGTAATCAGTTATGATGGAGAAAAGCTTGCTCAAGAAAATAATATACTTTTCATAATGAATGACTGCCTTTTGAGAAGGCATATACAGATATATGTTTGAGGTTAAATATATAAAATCTTCAAGAGATGGTTCAGTAACAACAACCTTGTTATCTCAAATATTAGAGATAGACCTATCCTACATTCCAATCGGTTGTTTTTCTTAAGTAGAAAAGAACACCCATGTGGATATTGCAAGCTATTTATAAATCTATATTATTAATTATGCGCTCTAAAATATCAACTTTAATTTTGTTAATAAGTCAAATGCAAGCTCAATCAGGATGGATAAAAACATTCGGTGCTGATGAGCAGGATGGTAGTAATCATGTGTTACGCTTAAAGGATGGTTATCTTATGACTGGTTTTACAAATTCATTTGGAAATGGAGGAAAAGATCTTTGGATAGTTCGAACAGATAAAAAAAGGAAGGAACTTTGGAACCGGTTTTATGGCGGAATGTTAATGGACACTGGTACAGAGGCGATAGAGACAGATGATAAAGGGTTTATTATCCTTGCTCAAACGTACTCCTATGGCGCAGGATTGAGTGATATATGGGTTATAAAAATCGACTCTGTGGGTAAAATACTCTGGGATAAAACCATTGGAACAGAAAGAGTTGACATTGGTTATGACATTTGTAAATCTAATGACGGTGGTTATGTAATTGCTGGCATGACAGTATCCGCGAAAACAGATAGTCCAGATGGATACATCGTAAAAATAGATTCTACTGGCAATACAATTTGGAGTCAGATATATGGTGGCTTAGATATTGATGCTTTCCACTCAGTTAGCAAAATTAATAACGATTATGGTTATATAACTGTCGGTCAAACTAAGTCATTTATGCTTGATAAAAGCAGAATCAAAAATCCTGGTTTTTTTGGTAGGATAATTGCCTCAATTTTCAAAAAAAAACCTACATCTGAGGTTTGGATCATGAACATTGATGAATATGGGGATAAAAACTGGCATAATACCTATGGTGGAAAGAAAGAAGATATCGGTAAGACTATTAAACAATCTAGAGATGGTGGCTATATAATTACTTCTGAAACGAGTTCTAAGGGCGCAGGAAAGATGGATATATGGGTTAAAAAAGTAGACAATGATGGAAGACTGAAGTGGGATATCACCATAGGAGGTAAAAAAGATGAATCTTCTAGTTCAACAGCAGTTGGTAATAAGCAGGAAATTTTTATCAGCGGATATAAGAATGAAAAAGAAAAGTTTTCATTGATAAATTTGATCAAGCCCAACGAAAATATTAAAAAGAATGATAGACAAGGAGTTCGTAGCTTTTTAGTCATGCTAGATAAAACAGGAAAAATTAAATGGGAATTAGAATCTATAGATGAATCGAATAATCTTGTTTCCTTTCTGGAGGCCTCAAAAAATGGAGTTTTATTAACCGGACAGAAATCTACTGAATTTAATGGTCGTGGTGATATGTGGCTGATATTCGCCAGTGGAAAAGGAAAAATAAAATGGCAAGAAACATACGGCGGAAGGGGAGCCGATGGTGGCAATTATACCTTGAATACCTCTGATGCTGGTTACGTCATGGTTGGGTATACAGATGCCTATGGTAATGGGAAAAATGATATATGGGTTATAAAAACAGATTTTACTGGGCAAAAGGAATGGAGTAATGTTTATGGCGGAAAGTCTGATGACTTTGGATGGAGTATCTCAGAAACAAAAGATAATGGATTTGTTATTGCTGGTGAAACATACTCTTATGGTAATGGTCAAAGCGATGTGTATATAATAAAGATAGATTCATTAGGGAAATTATTGTGGGAAAATACTTTTGGTGGAATAGCTGAGGACGTAGGCTATTCCATTGCAAACACAAATGATGGTGGTTATTTGGTTGCTTCACAGACCAGGTCATATGGTAAAGGTGGTAGTGATGGCATGCTAATCAAGTTTGATTCTGAGGGCGATAGGAAGTGGGAGAAAGTTTATGGTGGAAAGGGTTTAGATTATTTTCGTTCAATTATTTTTGATAGCTTAAATCGGTTTATTATTGCTGGTGGGACTAGATCATTTAGCGATGGCAATAGTCAGGCATGGGCACTGTGCGTAGATGAAAAAGGTTATGTGATATGGGAAAATACTTATGGAGATAGTGGGGAAGATGGGTTTAATATGATTCAACAAACTATCAAAAACGGCTACATAGCAGTTGGTCACAGCTCATCATTTTTTTCAAAAGGAAAAAACGATGTTCTCATAACCAGAATTGATACCTCGGGAAAAAAAATCTGGCAAAATTATTTAGGTGGGAAAGAAAATGATTGGGGATATGCCATATCTCAATGCCAAGATGGTGGTTACATTTTAACTGGTGAGACAACAAGTTTTGGAAATGGTAAAAATGATATTCTTTTATTAAAAACCAATAGTATTGGAAAACAAAAATGGAGAAAAACATTTGGAGGAAAAGGTGTGGATATAGGCCGATCGGTAAAAGAACTTCCAAATGGTGGGTTTGTTCTATCTGGCACATCTACAATATCAAACCTATCATTTGATGCTATTATGATAAAAACAGATAAAAGTGGGAAATCTGGAGCTTATAATAATTAATTATGGATACTGATGATTATCAAAATAAATAAAAATAGATTTTGAGAATATGTAAAATATACATAATTGTGATATAAAAAATATTATTATCCAAATAGAGCTCATTATTAACTTTGATAATTAACAATCGCGATTATTATATCATATGAGAGCTAGAGTTTTTACATTAACACTTACCTATTGTTTATTTGGACAGTCAGAAGAGGTGTCTCCCAAAAAAATTCCAAATCCGGTCCAGGTTACTGTCAGCGGAAATCACCCTGACGCGCTAAATAACAAGTCGACGGTAATCTTTGATAATACAAAAAATATTGATCTCAGAAGTTATAACAGACCAATTAAAAACACCATACCTCCTAGCGATACGGAAGAGGAGATGTTTCTGCCAAATGAAGTAATACCTACCTTTTCCATTGAAGAAAAAACATTAAATACACTTCCTGAAACTGAGCCAAAAAGAGAGGAGGAGTATGATATTTATAATGTAAATGATTTCAAATCTAAATTAGAAAGCAGCAGAGAAGCTTATTACGCAGGTACTAGAGATCAAAATATTAAAATGATGAAAGCCCTCGGTATCAAGCCTGGTTGGAGCAATAATGATAAATGGCCGGATGGCACTGACGTAGATGATTATTCTATTGTTGATTGGATAAAAAGCGGCATGGGCAAGTCCAGAGGTTTAACAAACGATGCAAGTATGGAAGCAAGGAGTAGGCTTTACCAAAAACTATTTCGCTCCAGTAATTAGAGATAATCAATCATTAATATATTCTCATAGTTAGGTCTGATTGAATTACAAGAATATGATCAGATTTATTTTAATAAGTTTTAGCATATCAGTATTTTTAATTGGTCAATCTCCTTATATAAGAACTACTCTTCCTTTACGAGATGGTCAAATTTACAATCCCGATAGTGGTAGACCATTTAGTGAACTAGCTACTGATTATTATGATAATGGTCAAGTGAAATTGAAGGGAAGATATTCTGGAGGCTATGCTAATGGGTATTGGTCGTATTACCATCCTAATGGACAAATACAAGCCAGAGGTAGATATTATAAGGCTATTGATAAAAATCAGGACAAAATGATAGAAAATGGGCGGGTTGGTAAATGGGTATACTGGTTTAACAATGGGACCAAACAAATGACTGGGTCATACAAAAACGGCCAAATGGATGGCAAATGGGTTTTTTGGTACCAAAACGGATTTAAACACTCTGAGGGTAAGTATAAGTCAGGAATGCTAAATGGTGAATGGCAGTCTTGGCATGCAAACGGAAACATACAAGAATCGGGGAGCTATGTTATGGATTTGATGGATGGTGATTGGTTATTTTGGGATTCAATTGGTCAGTTGATTGAATCAGGTAATTATGAATACGGCAGGCCCAAAGGAGAGCACACTGGATGGTATAGATCCGGGAGGTTGAAATGGAGAGTAACATATGAATCTGGTAAACGTCATGGTTCGTACTCATCCTGGTTTGAAAATGGACAGGCAGAAATGTCAGGGAGCTATTTAGAGGGAAAAAAAGATGGGACTTGGAATTACTGGCTTGAAGATGGAAGTATAAAAGAGCAGAAGGTATACTAATTAAAAAAATCTTAGTTCCTTAAGACCAGTGGTTTCCACATTCTCCATTCAATTGGCCTATACGGAAGCTTCTCAAACCAATCATTTTTCAGTTTGTTGACATAGGGCTTTATGTTTATTGGGACATCATAAAGTGGACTGCCTACACCTTTGATCATAATTTCGTTTGTTTCGTAAGGGAGAGAAACCATAAATCTTAATACACAGGCAGCATAATCATCAGCCTTATCTTCCAAAAATAAAATACCACCTCCGCATTTAACACAATCCTCCATAAAATCATCAAGCATTATTGGATATCCAGGTTTCTTAGTCCAAACTGAGTCTTCTTTATCTGGATAAGGATAGTATTTAGGCTCAATAACGTTAAGGGTACCAAAATCAATATCCAGTATCTTCTGGTTTCTAAAAATATTTTCAAATAGGTAACTTAATGTGATTTCATAGTGGTTTCGGTAAAATGAAATCCTCTCGAGCACAATTTTTGGAACTTTGTCACTAGCAACTGTAAGAGCTCTACTTATTTTGTATGATGTCCTCATTCTTTGATATTCCTCATTAGGAAAAACGGTATGTTTTGAAGCACCACTTAGAATTTCCTGCTTAATTTTATTTTGATCATGACGATTAAGTGAATGTGGCCAGAAAGTAAGGAGATCATTTATCTTGTTCGTATCGATAATAACTTTACCCCAGAAATCATCTAGAGCATTGCTCCTAGAGAGTTTAACTAATGTATCGGACATACCGTGCATCCACGCCCAGTCTGCTTCATGATTACTTACTGCCTCTTGCCTAGCTATTCGAACTCGCTTATTTGCTCTAGTTTGCATGTAGGTCATCATCAAAATAAAAAGAAAGATAAAAACAATGATTATTATCATTCGATCATAGGAGTCCTCTTTATTTTTTAAAAAAACTAGATAATTCCAATTTGTTTTCACGTAGTCATATGATTCATGAGCTTTATCAATTTTTTTACTAGCAGACAATTTTTGATCCATGCTCTCAAAGTTATCTAGCTTCCATTTTTTAAGATATCGCTGGTAGCTTCTATAAAGTTGTAGTTTTGAGCATCGATGATCTAAACCGAAAAGCGCAAGGTCTTTTTTTAATCTTTGTATTGTTTTTTCTAAATCCACTAGATAGAAAATATTAGTAAACAACAAATAATGCGAATGTATAATAAACTTTAATCAATTTTTGTATTATTGCTATCCGATATTTTTCTTAATTTTATGGTGTATTTATGCGTGCTTTATTTACTCTACTGATTTTATATGCAACTGGCTGTTCAAACCTTGTCAATGAGGAGAGCTTAAAGTCATACAGGGGCCTATATTATAACAAAAAAGATGGAAAGCCATTTACTGGGAAGGTATACAGGCTGTATTCAAATGGTTCAAAAATGCGCGATGGGAAATTTGATCTAGGTGCGATCGATGGTAGCTATACTTATTATGATGATAAAGGCGCCATAATTACTCCTCTTAAAGAAAGTGAGCTGTTGTTTGAAAATGGGAAAAGATATTTTCCACGAACCAAGAATGAATATTGGGGAATGGCCTATGGAAACTATCAGTCCGGAGAGAGATTGTTTGAGGTTTTTTATGAGGATGGCAGAGTGGTCAGTGACTATGTCTTTTTTAATTATGATGGTACCGTGAAATCGCCAATTTTTATATCTTTACTTGTTCGTAGAGGTGATGTTTTTTATCAGGATAATTCGCCCGAGCCGTATACGGGACCTGTATTTGATCTTTGGGAAAATGGGAATAAAATGCTGGAGGGCTCTTTTAAAAATTCAGTTAAAGATGGTAAATGGATGGAGTGGTTTGATAATGGTCAACCAGAGAGACAGTACAGCTACAGATATGGACAAAAGCATGGATATTGGGCAGAGTGGCACAGCAATGGACTACTGGCTGTAGAAGGTAGTTATATAGATGGCAAAGAGGATGGTACTTGGACATATTGGTACAGAAATGGACAAAAAGAGAGAGTCTTGAATTATAATGGCGGTTGGTGGAATGGGAAATCCCAAAGATGGTATCTAAACGGTCAAATAATGGAAGAGCTCACACATAAAGAACAAGTACCAGTTGGAAGGTGGCAGTATTGGTTTGAAAATGGGCAGAAAAAAGAAGAAAGAGCTTATGATAATGGGATTCCAACCGGAGATTGGGTTCAATATTATTCAAATGGGTTTATGAAACATAAAACCAGTTATTCTTCAGGAAACGAAGATGGTACATGGGTCTACTGGTATGACAATGGGCAGAAAAAAGAAGAAAAAAACTTTATGAATGGGAAAAAAGATGGAAAGTGGGAGAGTTGGTTTGCAGATGGCACAAAGAAAGAAGAGAGACATTACTCTAACGATTTAAAGACCGGAATTTGGATAGAGTGGTATGAACTACAACCCAGAGAGGAAAGAAGATATAAAAATGGTAAACTTGATGGCCCCAGGAGGAAATGGTACTCTAATGGGCAATTAAAAGAAGATGGAAACTATAAAAATGGTAAAGAGGACGGCAGATGGACTTATTACCTTGAAGATGGAAAAGTAGAGACATCTTACGATATAAAAGGAAACTTTTTATCAAAAATTAACATTGATGAGTAACAAACAAAAAAATAGTTCGGATTGCCACTTATAAAATTTCTGGTTAAGTTAAAAAGCAGTCCAACTAGAGGAATGAAATTAAAAATATGAAATATTTTACTTATATAATTATGATTTACTCCTTTGTTTCTGCACAGCAGGGACTTCAGCTTATTGACCTGGAACCGGGAGATAATGGTAAACTTATGTACCCCTATTCAGGAAAAACGTTTGATTTATGGCCAAATGGAGATCTTAAGGTAAGAGGAAGACTTAGGGATGGCCTCATGAATGGTAAATGGGAATACTACCATACGAATGGGTCAAAAATGGCGGTTGGAAAATACTTTGATGGAAATGGTTCAGACATAGATCCTGAAACTAAAATCCCAAGACAGGGATTTGTTGGTAATTGGACATTTTATTATAAGTCTGGCCAGCAATGGCAAGAAGGAAGCTGGAAAGATGGTGTTCCAACGGGTGAGCATACAAAATGGTATCCAAATGGAAATACAAAAACAATCCTAACCTATGTCAATGGTGGCCTAGAGGGGCCAATTACAAAGTGGTTTGAAGATGGTCAAGTAAAGGAAGAGTCTTTTTACCTAGATGGAAAGTTAGATAGTAGCTATTCATCCTGGTATTCAAATGGTAGTAAAAAAGAAGAAGGTGATTATACGTCGGGCATTCAGACTGGACATTGGACTTTCTGGCATGAAAATGGAGAATTAAAGAGAGACGGTAGCTATTCTGACGGTGAAATGGATGGTATCTGGGTTGAATATGCAGCGGACGGTAATAGTATTCAACGCAGTAGATATAACGAAGGTCTCTTTCTTTATGATTTACATTGGGGGCCCAAAGACCTTTATGATAGAGCAAAAAAACTTAGAAAGAAAAATTTAGAGTCTGCCTTATTGGTATTAGACAATATTGTTAATTCATTCAAAGATAGTAAGTACGCAACACGTTCACAATTCACGAAAGCTGAAATCTACATGAACGATCTTAAGGATTACAATGCAGCAATTCGTGAATACAAGTCCGTAGTAAAATTATTTCCCACTACTGCGCAGGCTCAAGATTCACAGTATATGGTATCCTATATATATGGAAGTGTCCTGGAAAATAGAAAGCAAGCAAAAAAGGAGTACAACTCATTTTTGAAAAAGTACCCAAGTAGCAGGCTGGTATCCGCTGTAAAATTGGAATTAAAACAACTGAATAGTCGAATGGCTAGAAAATAGTGTAATTAATCAACTCCAATAATTGTTGGATTTGATAAGCTACCTGACATTTTTAATACAATTACAGGGCCTTCTCTGCTGAGCGATTTATTATTGTCAATCTCCCACTGTCTTATTATGTCTCTTACACCATAAGATATTGGACTTATTCTTAATTCAGTGTCAAATAACTGCATAGATTTGAGAAGGTCATCATTGTTTAAATCGATTGCCAACTGCACGTTGAAGCTGATTTTTAAAAATGGACTTATAAATGAGAGGCTAATGATGCCAAATTCATTATCATAGAAATGAAATTTCAACCCCAATTGCCTTATCCTTATTAAACCATTTCTAACTCCTATATCTTGCATAATTAATTTCATGGTTTCATCAGCAAGAAGTTCAGGTGGTAATTTTAGCTCGAAATTTTTGAGTAAAAAATCCCCTCTTCCATTTTGAATTCTAGGATTTTTATTCGATTTAATAAAATTCAAAAATAAATCGTTTATCTCAAAATCCATATTAAAAAGTCTAAAAACTGTTTGTGAGAATAGATCATCATTTGGAACTGCATTTATGACGATATTATTAATTTTAAATTTTCCTCTCTTTTGATAAAAATCAATATTATAATTATTAGGATCTATATTTATTTTTAAATCAGACAAAAAATTCTGATCTATATCATTGATATTTAAATTAAAATTCCACTTTATAATCTCTTTTTGATATTTATCTGACTCGCGGTTTATGATTTTCTTTGTGGGCCAATCAAAGATAAGATTCTTTGGGCTGTTTTTATACATTGAAGTGGTAGTAGCTTGAAGGGTATACGGTATATTTAATTGATAGCTCCACTCTGGATGATTAAAAGGGTATTGATCTGTATTAATAAACTGATTAATAACAAGTTCATCAAATGAATTAGGAAATTTGCTATTTTTTGTTTTATAGATTTGAATGGCTTTCTCTAAGATCTCAATACCATCTATTGGTATTTCATACCTTCTCTCGGAAAAATCTGACAAGATAATGTCATAATAATTTGGAAGTGTGTATTGAGTATTTAGCTTAAGATCTTCCAATAAAATATTAGGACCGTTAATTTTCACCTCTGTGATGGTATTATTATTACTTATTGCAAAATCTTCAAACCCAATTTTAAAAAGTTTCAATGCAAAGGAGGCATTTCCTGAATTATTATCACCAATAGTGGCACCAATTTTTAAGTTATTTAGTTGAAAAAATAATTGATCTAGCGATAAGGAGGCATCACGCATGTTCTGACTGCATATGTTTACTGGAAATATAGATAGAAAAATGAGAATTTTTTGCAGACGTTGGAAATTTTTACAGAAAATCATGTATAAAGAATTTGCCTCTAATTAATTTTACATTCGGATTGAATACATAATTAAACTATTACAAAATAAAAATAAACTCTATGAAAAAGAATCAAAACATAGTTTACTCAACTGATTATAAATTTGAAAAAAAAAGCTGTAATGAAAAAAACAAAATAGGGATTTATCCTGAGCCAGAGAGTCAAAGCCTAAGGTTGCACCTTAAGAGGCTTCCTGGAAATAGAGTCATAACTATTATAAAAGGGTTCAAAGGTAGTGAGAGCATGTATCAGGAATTATCAAAGTATCTAAAAAAAGCTTGTGGCGTTGGAGGGTCAATTAAAGAGAGAAACATTATGATTCAAGGAGACCACAGAGATAAAATAATGAAACTTTTAGTAGAAAGAGGGTTTAAAGTGAAGGTAAGTGGTGGTTAAATTATACACTATGAAATGGTTTTTAATTATAATAAAGGCTTTAGTTGTTATCCTATTCAGCGTTTCCTGTGAGAACACCTTCGTGGAGTCTAAAGTAAAGATGGTTCTCACCGGTAGCGTTCATGGTCAGCTAGACCCTTGTGGCTGAAAGAAAAACCCATTAGGCGGTCTGTCTAGAAAATACGTTGCCATAAAGCAAATGAGGGAGAATGGTTTTGACCCCGTCGTGTTGGACGCGGGAGATATGTTTTTCAGCACAACTAGTTTAAATAAAAATAACCTAGAATCAGAGAAATATAGGTGTGAGACCATGCTCACTGGATACGAAAAAATTGGTTGCGATGGATTGAATATTGGCAAATATGAGTTGTTAGGCGGTCTTTCTTACTTAAAGTCTTTGCAAGATAGATACAAAAAAATACCATTTATATCCGCAAACATTCGCGGTAAAAAAACAAATGAACTTATTTTTTCTCCTTACAGAATACTAAAAAGAGAAAATTTATCGATTGGAATAATTGGCGTTACAAATATGGTTCCAGACACTATGGAGTCCGTTATCGTAGATGATTACATAAAAACTGGTAATGATTATATCAAAAAGATATCAAAAGACGTGGATATTATTGTGATGCTTGTAAATAGCGCAAGAAATACTCATCAATCTCTACCAAAAAACTTTAAAAATGCAGATTTTATTTTTGTCAGTGGTAGCACAAATAGAACAA
>CEQT01013508.1_pt1 | contig 13213 bp, 13 predicted proteins | sample 530951 | NCBI WGS metagenome assembly CEQT01 (sample SAMEA2621132, study PRJEB7988) | marine metagenome | biome: marine biome (ENVO:00000447); feature: surface water layer (ENVO:00002042); material: "saline water (ENVO:00002010), including plankton (ENVO:xxxxxxxx)" | depth 5 m
CATGCATTGTGGAGTGGGTTATTGTATTAGGACTAATACTTTTAATTTCTCCACAGATCACGCTATCACCAGAAACAAATGCGAGGGGAACATGGTATTTTGATGCAATTGTTCCATGCAGAAGTAATTCAGATGCCTGCCTGTCATTTAAAAATATTCTCTCAATTTTTGCACTGGACATTGTATGGGCTAGCGGGTTTCCCCCACTTCCTGCTCGAGCATGGTATCCTACAAGCATAAGAGCATTATACCTGCTATTTATTTCCTGTAGCATAGAATATGGATGACCACTCCAACCCCTAATAATCCTTGCTATATCAGGCAAGTAAGACGGTATGATATTTCTACCAGAATAATGTGCATCTTTTACCATTATCTGTTTTGCTCCAGCAGCTATCGCACCTTCACATGCTGCCGCAACTTCAAGGGACATCTGTTTCTGGAACTGCGCATATGCGGGTTTATTATGATCAACTTCTTCCCAGCTAGCTACCCCGGTTATGCCTTCCATGTCTGCACTTATATAAACTTTCATGGTAAGAAGTTAATAGATACTGATTTATTAAGAAAAGAAGCTAAAAAAATTAAATCATTTATAATGATATTGATGTAAAGATACCTTTCAGTATATATTTTGCCACCAATTATTTAGACTTTATATCATTTAATTAGTAATTATTACTAATTAAATAACTTATTTATGAGATTTAGCCAGCAAAGAGAAACCGTTAAAAAAATTGTAAGGGGTACAAACTCTCACCCAACTGCTGAATGGGTATATACACAAACAAAAAAAGTTATTCCAAATATTAGTTTGGGAACTGTTTACAGAAATTTAAAGACCCTGCAGGAAACTGGGCAGATTAATATCATACACGATGGTCCAGTTGCTAGATATGATTGGAATTTAGAAGCTCACCACCATCTTAAATGTATTGATTGTGGTGAAATAGTTGACATAAATAAGATTGATACAAATGTGAAAAATTTTGTTGAAAATAATTATGAATTTAAAGTTTCTGATATTGATCTAACAATATTAGGAACATGTAGCAAACATAAAAATCGATAACATTAAATAGGAACCAAGGAGTATTCAATGTCTGAAAATAACTTTGAAGCAATAAAAAATGCCGACCCAACATTAATGAATGGTGAAGCAAAGTGCCCTGTATCTCATGGATCAAGTGATCAGCATACAAATCGCGCGCAAACAAACAAGGAATGGTGGCCAGATCAAGTTAACCTAAATATTCTGCATCAACATGATCATAAAACAAACCCAATGGATGATAACTTTGATTACAAGAAAGAGTTTCAAAGCCTAGATTATGATGCTCTCAAACAAGACCTAAATGATTTGATGACTGACTCCCAAGAATGGTGGCCAGCCGATTATGGGCATTATGGACCATTTTTCATAAGAATGACTTGGCACGCAGCTGGAACATACAGAATCGCAGATGGCCGCGGCGGGGGGGGCACTGGGTCTCAGAGATTTGCACCAACAAATAGTTGGCCTGATAATACGAACTTAGACAAAGCTCGAAGACTTCTTTGGCCCATCAAACAAAAGTATGGAAATAAAATAAGTTGGGCAGATCTAATTATATTGACTGGTAATGTCGCTATCGAATCAATGGGTGGAAAGACCTTCGGTTTTGGGGGCGGCCGAGTGGATATATGGGGACCAGAGGATGACATTTTTTGGGGTAAAGAGACAGAATGGTTGGCGAATGAGCGCTACACCGGTGACCGAGTACTTGACCAACCCCTTGGAGCGGTGCAAATGGGTTTGATTTATGTAAATCCACAGGGACCTGATGGTAATCCTGATCCTCTTGCAAGCGCCAGAGATATCAGGGAAACATTTGGAAGAATGGCAATGAATGATTACGAAACCGTTGCTCTAACCGCTGGTGGCCATACCTTTGGAAAGGCCCACGGCGCTGCAAGTGAAGACCATAAAGCAGTAGAACCTGAGGGTGCTGATGTAGATAAAATGGGATTTGGGTGGCATAGTGATCATGGAAAGGGCATGGGCCGCGATACCATTACAAGTGGAATTGAAGGGCCGTGGACGGCAAATCCAACGCAGTGGGATAATGGCTATTTTGACATGTTATTCGGTTATGAATGGGAGCTTGTTAAGAGCCCTGCAGGGGCACACCAGTGGCATCCAATCGATCCAAAAGATGAGGATATGGCACCTGATGTTGAAGATAGCTCACGTAAAGTAACTACTATTATGACGACAGCTGACATGGCGATGCGGGAGGATCCAGAATACAGAAAAATATCTAAACATTTTCATGAAAACCCTGAAGAATTTGCAGATGCATTTGCCAGAGCTTGGTTTAAGCTTCTTCACAGAGATATGGGGCCAAAAGTAAGATACTTAGGACCAGAAGTACCTAAAGAAGATCTTATTTGGCAGGACCCAGTACCAGCTGGAAATAGTGATTATGATGTAGAATCTGTAAAATCGAAAATTGCTGAAAGCGATCTTACTGTACAAGAGCTAGTAGAAACAGCATGGGCAAGTGCTTCAACATTTCGAACCTCAGATCTTAGAGGCGGTGCAAATGGGGCAAGAATTCGTCTCGCACCACAAAAAGATTGGGAGGCCAACAAGCCAGAGCAATTGTCTCGCGTTCTTGATGTATTGGAAGGTATCGCTTCACAAACTGGAGCATCAGTTGCTGATGTAATTGTACTTGCAGGAAATGTCGGAATTGAAAAAGCATCTGGAGCAAGCGTACCCTTTAAAGCAGGACGTGGAGATGCATCTCAGGAACATACAGATGAACATTCATTTGCCGTTCTTGAACCAGTTTCGGATGGGTTTAGAAACTTCCACAAGAAAGGATTCGATATTAGTTCTGAGCATATGCTGATCGATAAAGCGCAATTATTAGGTCTTACTGCATCAGAAATGACAGTTCTTGTTGGTGGTATGAGGGCCATTGGTATCAGCTCAAATGGACATGGCGTCTTCACTGATACACCAGGCAAATTAACAAATGACTGGTTTGTAACTCTGCTTGACATGGATGTCCAATGGGAAGCAACAGGCAGAAACACCTATGTAGCTAAACATCGCTCAACTGGGGATGAAGTAAGAACTGCGACGAGGTCTGACCTTGTTTTTGGTTCAAACTCTCAGCTCAGAGCATTGGCAGAGGTTTACGCAGCAGATGGCTCACATGATAAATTTGTAAAGGATTTTATCAGTGCGTGGACCAAGGTGATGAACCATGATCTTTTTGATCAAGCTTAAACATACTAATGAAAAGGAACGACTAAAATATGCTAAATATAAACGATAAAGCACCTGATTTTACTTTGAAGAATACCAAAAAGGAGGATGTCTCATTATCAGATTATTCAGACAAAACTGTTGTACTAGCATTTTATCCTGGTGCATACACAGGAGTATGTGATAGTGAAATGTGCGCTCTTCAAGATAACCTCAAATCGTTTAATGATCTGAATGCTACTGTTTTAGGTGTAAGCGTTGACTCTCCTTGGGCCAACGGAGCATTTTCCAAACAGTATAATCTTGAATTTGAACTTTTATCTGACTCAGATAGAGAAGTTATAAAAAGTTATGACGCACTTTTTACTGGTTTAGGTGGAATTGAGGGATATACTTCTGCAAATAGAGTAGTATATATCATCAAAGATGGGTTCATTAAATATGCCTGGCAAGCAGAGCCAAATCCGGGTGTCGAGCCAGACTACGATGAAATAAAAAATAAACTTGAGTCTATATAAATCATAAAATAAAAAAACCCTACTAATATGTAGGGTTTTTTATTTTATCCATTGACTCTGGTCATTTGTAATCTGCTTTTAGGATTCCTCGAGCAATTACTCCTCCTAAGACCAATGCCCCACCAAGCATTGCCCAATGACCCAGTGATTCTCCTAAGATAAGAAAAACTAAAATAGGGTTCAGTATTGGTTCAATAATAGGAAATATTATGGCATCTAAGGCAGTTACATGCTTTATTGCTGTCGTAAAAAGTATATATGGTATCCCTAACTGAAAAATCCCCAGAACTAAAATTAGGATCATAGGTTTTACTTCAATAGTGATACTTGTTGTTATAACAGGTAGACCAATTAATAAAGTTAATATGTTGCCCAATAAAATAGAATCAGATGGAGAATCATCTTTTTGCTTCCTCAATAATAACGTTAAAGCAGCAAAACTCATTCCAGAAAGTATAGCTAAAATATTCCCAGTAAGACCATCAAAAGATAAATCATCAATAAAAAATAAACCAAGCCCAATCAAAAGAATGAAAATTGTTAACCAGTCAACAATCGTAGATCGTTCTCCAAGAAACATATAGCCAAAAAGAGCCACATAAACTGGTGCGGTATATTGCAATAATATTGCATTTCCTGCAGTAGTTAGTTTATTTGCGACTACGAAAAGTGTTACAACAAGAGCGTAAAAGCATGCTGCGAAAATTTTTGATTTTGAAAAAGTTATTTTGTTCCATTTACTAAATGAAAAAATTACCACAGCGGCAATACCACCTCTCAGTCCAGATATTGCTAAAGGAGGCCATTCAATGCTCTTTATTAACAATCCCCCCAAAGACCAAAGGACACCCGCTAGTAAAAGTAATAGTATTGCATTGCTTCTATTCATTGCTCCAAATAAAATGTATCAACTGAATGAACTTTGATAAATATAAATTTCACAATAAAATTTATTACATTATTATTTGGATAAAGAGTATCATGTCATTTTAACTTTATGGTATATAATTTATAATTTTTTTAAAGACAACCAAGGAAACACATATGAAAAAAGCAATCGTTTACGCGCACTGTGATGGACCATGCGGTGTATATGATCCAGCAAGTGCAAGAATAGCAGGGGAAGCAGTATTATCCATGACTAAAAAAATGTTAGAACTAAAATGTCCTGATACATCAGAATCTGAGGCAATGACAAGCTATTTAAACACTATGAGTAGATATGCTTCAATCAAAGAAGAACAGGCACAGTTATGTAAAGATGAAATTCTTCTATTGTGGACTGATTATTTCAAACCTATACATTTGGAGAAAAATCCGGATTTACATAAAGTATTTTGGGAAGCAGCAAAGTTATGCAGCTCATGCAAAGTTGAAGTTTCTGTACAACATGCTAATGAGCTAATGGCTAAGATTGAAGAGATACATAATATTTTTTGGGAAACAAAAAATAGAGATGTACCCTGGTACACTGCTGGATAATTCGAAGAATCACTTAAAAATAAAAATAGATGGTGATAGCATGGAACCATCTATGAACCATGGTGATGAATTTATTTTTGAGAAATACTTGAATCAGAAAGTCTGTTTAGGAGATATTTTATTATTCTACCACCCATATTTAAAAGCAAAAATCTTAGTAAAAAGAGTAACCAAAATTAAGGAGGGCGATTTATTTTTTCTCGAAGGAGATAATCCCAAATATAGTTCAGATAGTAGAAGCTTTGGGTTTATTAAAAAAAATAAAATTATCGCAATAAATAAAAATTATGATAAACAAACTTGATGCACACAAAGCTAGCTTACTAAATGCAGTCTCATTAGTTCTTATTGGGGGCTTCGGCTATTTACAATCCAGTGCACCCTCTCCTACAGCGCTGATACCTGTCATTGTTGGAGTATTATTGATTGCGATGAACAAAGGTGTCAAAGAGGAAAATAAAATCATTGCTCACATAGCAGTACTTTTGACCCTGATTATGCTCTTAGGCCTAGCCATGCCACTAATAGGGTCACTAAAAAGAGGAGATGCTCAAGCTGTAATAAGAGTATCAGTAATGATCATCACAACAGTGGTAGCTATATTTTATTTTATTAAAAGTTTTGTGGATGCTAGAAAATCCAGAGAATCATCTTAAAATTAAAAAAAGATATCATCCTTATTTAGTTTACCCGCCTCGTAATTTGTAGGATCTCTCAACTCTATCAATTGCTACCATAAATGATGCGATCCTCATTGGAATTTCTTTTTTTAGTTTCACATCGTAAACCTCTCTGAATGCTTGCACCATCTTATCTTCCAATTTCTTGTTTACCTCATCTTCTGTCCATTTAAATTGTTGAATATTTTGAACCCATTCAAAGTATGAAACAGTTACTCCTCCCGCGTTAGTTAAAATATCTGGAATAATTGGTATATTTTTTTTCCATAATTTAGTTGCTGCTCCACCTGTTACAGGACCATTTGCCGCTTCTATAACTACCTTACAGTTTAATGAGTCTACATTTGAATCATTAATCGCACTGCCTAGTGCTGCAGGTATTAAGAAATCACATTCTAAAGCCAACAGCTCATCATTGGATATCTTTTCCCCCTGTCCATACCCATCAATGGTCCTATTTTTATAATTATAATCAAACAATTCTGATACGTCAAAGCCATTTGAATCGTATAATCCACCAGAAATATCACTAACTCCAATAATTTTACATCCATATTCATCTAAAAATTTTGCAGCGTATGATCCAACATTTCCAAAACCTTGAATTACTACCCTGGAACCATTTAATTCTATGCCCCATTTTTCTGCAGTTTCCCGTGTAATTATTGCGGTTCCTTTTCCCGTTGCCGCTTCTCTTCCCTCTGAACCTCCAAGCTCCAATGGTTTTCCAGTAACAATTCCAGGAGTATAACCATGCAATTGACTGTATTCATCCATAAACCAGCTCATCACTTGTGCATTCGTGTTAACATCAGGAGCAGGTATATCAATATTTACACCAATTATTGGATCAATAGCGCGAAAAAACCGTCTCGAAATTCTTTCTAATTCTGTTTCACTATAATCGGAGGGGTTCATTCCTATACCGCCTTTGCCCCCACCGTATGGAATATCCACGAGGGACGTTTTCCAAGTCATTAAAGTTGCTAGTGACCTAACTTCCTCTATATCAACATGATGATGATATCTAATGCCTCCTTTAAATGGGCCTCTAGTGTCGTTATGCTGCACTCTATATCCTACTACACTATCAACCTCGCCGTTGTCTTTCCTAAATGGGATTTCAACTTGTAGTTCCCGATCAGGAATTTCTAAAGCTCTTGCTATATTTGGTTTTAAACCTAAGTTTTCAACAGCTGCTTTATATGCAGCTGATGTTGGATCTGAACTTGATGACATAATTTCCTAACCTTCCTTCTTAATTAGAAAGTAAATCTAACCTTCATTATTTTAACAAAAAATCTTAAAATGATAATAACATCTAAAATCATTTATTTCACGATAAGAATTGGGACGTTACAACTTTTCATGACCGAGAGAGGTTTGCTACCCTTGAAGTATCTCTTTATTGGGCTCATGTTTGATGCTTCCATTACTATTATTTTATCATTATCTGATTTTTCAATTATCTTTTCAACAGTATCACCTTGCTCTCTTATGTAATTGTGATCTACACCCGATCTTCTAATAAACTTAAGTATTTTGGAAACGCTGGGGTCATACTCAACCTTAGATTCTTTTTCATCTAATACATTCAGAATATCTATTCCAACATTATAAGATTGCGCAACTCGTATTCCATATTTAGCCGCTTTCATTGATCCAGGAAAATTGTCTACAGGCAGTAGAACCCTATTGAAATTTTCATCATCGTATTCATTTACCACCAAAATAGAGCTATTGATATATTGTATTAAATCGCGGGACATATTCCTTTTTTGACTTTTACCAACAATGGTGACATCATAGCTTCCAAATTGTACCTCTTCCCTGAGTTCTGCGATAATATCCCCGTGCCTTAGAATAAGATTTACATCCTCGCAAACAGTTCCTGATAAATAAACTAATTTTCTATCTTCGCCATCATCGATCAATCTATTTTTTGGAAAACCTGTTTCAATTTGTTTTGCATCAATTAACCTGTTATCAGATAGATAATTAAATGCCCACTCAAGAACATCAACCCCCGGAGGATCAAAGTCCCAAGATTCCATCTGGTCTTGCGCTAGTTCAACTAATTGAGAACTAAATTCACTCACCTTTTGTCCAACATCTATTATTGTTGTTTTTGCATTAAAAGCCTGGGCAACTTTCATACCAAGATTTAGCGTGGGCTCTGAAAATTGTTTACTTCCAATGGCAATTAATATCTTCATATTATCTCCTCCGCAGCTAATTGATTATTAGCCAGTAAGTATTTATAAAAATCATTAGTAGTGAAATAGATACCAAACCTACCCTTAATCCTAATTTTATAAAATCTTTCGCCTTTACCATACCACTAGAATAAATGATTGTACAAGCCGGAGTAGCAACAGCAGTGAAATAGCCAAATGCTGAAGCTATTGCAGTAACAAGTCCAACTTGTAGCGTATCACTACCGAGATTCATTGTGATAGGTCCAAGGACTGCTATAGTAGCAGAACTAGATAGGATATTGGTCATCGATGTTGTCATTAACACAACAATCAGATCGCTAACAAATGGCAACCTATCCATTAGCACACCAAATAATAATATAATTTGATCAGCTAACCATAATGCAGCTCCGCTACCCTTGATAGAAGTGCCAAGGGAAATTGTTGCCCCGAATAAAATAATCACGCCCCAATGGGTATGCTTGTTAAGATCACTCCACCTTACAAAGCCTCCTAATATATAGAGGAAAACGCCAGTGAGTGCTATCGTGCCTAACCCGTAAATTTCACTAAAAAATACCCATCCAAGGAAAATCATTAAAAATATCACCACTGTAAGCGTATTGCGACCAGTCATGCTTCTTGATTTTGCTACTTTTATCACTAGTTTTCTTACACTACTATCAAGATTTTCATACTCAGGCTTAAAGGTTTTCATAATTATATAGGTCACAATCGGCAACTGAATTAATACAAAGGGGTATATTTTTAACATCCATTCAAAATACGATAGAGATAGCCCTGCTTGGTTAAGGTAATTAATCATGATGACATTCCTGCCTCCTCCTGAGGGAGTTCCAACTGAACCAATGAGACATCCATATGCGATCGAAAATAAAATTACAGCTGCTAAATTTTTTACTTTAGTATGATCTAAAGAGGTAAATCTTATGAGTGTCATTCCAATAGGTAACATAATAGCTGCAACTGTATGCTCGCCAATGAATGAAGAGAGTATGGCCGAGATAGATAAAAATCCGAATACAATGGATGATATTTTATTTCCTGTAATTTTTAAAATTCCAAGTGCAATCCTTGAGTCCCACCCTTGCCTAATGATCACCACAGCAAGCATTAATGAACCCATTATAAAAAAAACAGCATCGTTCATAAAGGCTTTAGCAATACCATCTGCGGTGTCAATCCCACTGTATATTTGTGCAATGAGAATATAGATTGCGATCGCTGGAAGTGGGACGGGCTCTTTTATAATTAGAATCATTGCAGTCACTAATATAATAATTGAAGCATATCCTTCATCACTTAAACCAGAGGGATTCGGCAATAGTATAAGAGCTAACCCAATTATTATTGAAAAGATGAACCACCTTTTTTGTCTTGCCCAAAAGAGAAAGTTACTTATAGATAAATTTGAGAACCCTAGCAATAAAAACCCTTATTAAACACGTTTAATTGATTCTCCAAATTAAAATGTGAGATATAATCGTTCCTATATGAAAATCAATTGTAAAATTATTTTAAGGTTTATATCAAAATAGAATAAATTTTGATACACATATATGGAATTATAAATAGAAATGACTAAAATACCTCTTTTCCCATTAAATATGGTTGTATTCCCATTTGAGGAAGTTCCACTACATATTTTCGAGCCACGATATAAGAGAATGGTAAAAAATTCAATAGAAAATAATACACCATTCGGTATCGTCTTAAATAATAATGGAAATTTTGACAGTATTGGATGCAGTCTTGATGTGACCAGAGTTATAAAGCACTATGAGACCGGCGAGTATGACCTTATCGCTACAGGAAAGAAATGTTTTCAAATCATTGATAAAGTAAAAGAAAAAGAACTATGGGTTGGCGATATTGAGTATTTGGAAGTACCAATAGTTGAGGATGATAAATTATTAAAAAAAGTGCAGAATAAGTATCTCGAACTATTAATTAAGCTTGGAAAAGAAGAAAATTTTGATGTTTATATCAGTAGAAAAATATCTTTTCAATTTCTTATTGGAATTTCGCTTCCAGTGGAATTAAAAAGAAGTATCCTTCAACTAGAAAATGAAATAGATAGATTGTCATACATTGATGATTTATTTAGTAAGGTATTATCTCAACCCATTCAAAATAAAATGACTAACCCTCCAGAGGCATAATTAGTTACTGTCTAATTTGTTGACTCTTCTCTGATGCCTACCAGCTTCGAAATCTGTTTCGAACCATATTTTGATTATTTTATATACTTCTTTTTCAGACATGAACCTAGCACCTAGCGATAATATATTTGCATTGTTGTGCTGCCGGGATAGTTTTATTATGTCTTCGGGACCATTATAAAATACAGCAGCTCTTATGCCCTTAACACGATTTGCGGCCATTGCCTCTCCCTGCCCAGAGCCACCAAGGATTATACCTATACTTTTTTTATCCTTAGCAACGGCATAAGCACACGGAAAAATAAAATCCGGGTAATCATCTAACGCATCATATTCGTATGCTCCATGATCAATTACTTCATGCCCTAAAGATACAAGGTGTAATTTTATTTTTTCCTTTAGCTCAAGTCCAGCATGATCGGTTGCTAGATGTACATTCACAATAGGTTTTCCAAATATTTTTCTATTTTATTGGAAATCTGATCAGCAGTGAAACCAAATGACTTTGCAAGGTCACTAGCAGGTGCAGAGCTTCCAAAGTGGTTTATTCCTATTGCCAGACCATTTACCCCAATGTATTTCTCCCAGCCATTTGTTATTCCAGCCTCGATTGATATTTTTAGGCTACCCCTTTCTGGAATTACTTCTTTCTTATAATCATCGGATTGTTTATCAAATACCTCCCAACATGGCATACTAACAATACGAACTTTTTTCCCATCTATTTTTTTTGCAACCTCTAATGCCAAGCTCACTTCCGACCCTGTGGCAAGAATGATGATTTCTGGATGCCCTTCGGTATCAATGAGCGTATATGCACCTTTCGATACATTCGCATCAACTTGCTTTTGGCTACTATTTAATATTGGAACACCCTGCCTAGTCAAAAGCAAAGCAGATGGAGTATTCTCATTTTCAATAGCTAGTCGGAAACAAGATGCTGTCTCTTTCGCATCAGCAGGTCTATATACATCAAAATCTGGGATTGCTCTAAGGCTCATAATATGCTCGATTGGTTGATGAGTAGGACCATCTTCACCAAGATAGAATGAGTCATGGGTAAACTCATGTATCACTCGAACTTTTTGGATAGCTGCAAGACGAAGAGCTGGCCTCTCATAATCAGAAAAAACAAGAAATGTTCCACCAAAGGGGATGAGTCCTCCATGTAAAGCCAGACCATTCATAATAGCTGCCATTGGAAATTCTCTGACCCCAAATGGAATATTCCTTCCTGACTTATTATTTTTTTTAAAATCCCCGTATTTTTTCGCAAAATTACCAGTGTAATTTGAAGGCTCAAGATCAGCTGATCCTCCAATTAACTGAGGCATACTGCCTGCAATTGAGTCTAAAATTGCTCCAAACGCTTTCCTTGTTGCTAACATATCTCCTGATTGAAATGCTGGTGCTTCAAACTCAGAGACCATTTTGCCATATATCGTACTAGCAATTGTATCTTTTAATTCTGGTTTTTTATTTGCCTTAGTTAAAATTTCTCTCCAATGCTTTGCTTCAAGGGTTAAATCAGAAAATCTTTGAGAAAAATGTTCAATCACCTCTGAGGGTACATAAAACTTTTTTGCTGGTAGCCCTAACTTTTCTTTCGTTTTTTCAATTTCTTCTTTGGGCAACGGTGCACCATGGGTATTATGATCCATCTCCATCGTAGCAGCACCCCTTGCCATTACAGTTTTGCCAATTATAATACTGGGTTTGTCCATAACCTTGGCGGTTTCAATAGCAAAATGCATTGCACTGTGATCATGCCCATCAATTTCTTGGACGTTCCACCCTAACCCATCAAAAAGAACAGCGTAATTAACTGAATCTGAGCGCGAGACTTTACCTGAAATTTGAGCATCATTTGCATCATAGTATACAACAAGTTTATTTAAACCTAAATGTCCTGCTATTGCTGCAGCCCCTAGTGTTACCGGCTCTTGGATGTCACCATCCGTTGCTAATACATAAGTAAAGTGGTCAATAGGTTTAATTTCCTCTTTGTCATCATTAGACATCAAACTTGATAAATATGCCTCAGCAAGTGCCATTCCCACACCCATAGCAAAACCCTGCCCTAAAGGGCCAGTCGTACACTCCACACCGGGTATTTCAACTTCAGGGTGCCCCGGAGTTTGACTACCCAGCTGTCTGAACTTTTTTATTTCAGATAATTTCATCCAACCAACAAAATGGAGGATGCTATATTGTAACATGGACATATGGCCGCCTGAAAGAATGAACCTATCTCTATCGAACCAATTGGGGTCTTTAGGATCAAATTTTAGATAATCTTTAAAAAGAAGATAAATGAAATCAGCAGAGCTCATGGCACCACCAGGGTGGCCACTATTTGCTTTCCTTACTGCATCCATTATCAAACCTTTTAAAACGGCAATACTAAATTGATCCTTATCAGTAATGGACCAATATTCAAATGAATCAAGCTCTTGATAGGTATGCATTTAATTTCTTGAGATCGTAGACTATCTGTTTAATTGGATTTTAGTGGTTCATCATAAAGATTATCTAACTCAATGCCAACGTCTTTTTTCTTTAAATCATGAACCTGGAACATTTCCTCCTTATCGAGTCCCATTGCATTGGCAATAACAACATCCGGAAGTGACTGAATTCGAATATTATAATTATTTACACTCTCATTATAAAGTTCCCTTCTATCAGCTATCTCATTTTCAAGTCCGCTTATTCTATCCTGAAGATTTAAAAAGTTTTCATTAGACCTAAGCTCAGGATAAGCCTCTGACAATGCAAATACAGATTTTAGCGCATCAGAGATTTGATTATCTGCGTCTGCTTTTTCGGTGATACTATTTGCACCTAAATATGATTTTCTTGCCACCATCACATTGTCAAACATTTTTTTCTC
>CEQT01025397.1_pt1 | contig 13210 bp, 7 predicted proteins | sample 530951 | NCBI WGS metagenome assembly CEQT01 (sample SAMEA2621132, study PRJEB7988) | marine metagenome | biome: marine biome (ENVO:00000447); feature: surface water layer (ENVO:00002042); material: "saline water (ENVO:00002010), including plankton (ENVO:xxxxxxxx)" | depth 5 m
TTTTTTACTATTTATCAAGCAACCTTGAATAAGTATTCACCGACCATCTTTCCGATGGTTCGACCAAACTGTATTCTAAAGTCAGGGTTTGTGGTTCCGAGATCTTCTCCAAAAATACGAATTGTATCCCATTTCCTATCATTATCAAATACAGTTTGATTAACACCATTAGTAGTATCATAATATGCATAGATATTACCAGTTGGAACTCCAGATGGAGCTCCAGTAACAGGACCACTAGTAAATGGGCCTACTTGGAAGAAAACACCACCACCAGTTTCTTTTGCTAATGTTGTATGATCCCAACGATGTCCTAGTGAAGGAGCAGGTCCAGTTTGATAAGAAGCACTTCTTCTACCAATCCAAACATCTTGATTAGTTACATCACCATTTAATGCTGCACTTAAAGTTATAGAAACAGTTGACGATGTAGTTGGAGCGCTAGCACCATTACTAGGAGTACCAATTGAAGTAATATAAACATCCCAAGGTATATCTGGTTTCATAGTCAATACCTGATTACCAACATCATCAGCAGTTGCAGTTCTTTGACCATTCCATACTTGACTTTTATGTAAAACTCCATATGTATTAGTCGAAGAATCATAATCCTCAGCAGGATTAATTGCATTGATAGCATTACTCCAATCAACACTTGTTGCAACACCATAAGTGTTTGAAATTGTAACTGTATTACTTCCAGCAGTACCATTCATTATGAACCGATATGAATTTGTTTCTGGCACACAACCAGTTTGAGGAATACCAGCTTTAAGTACACCTAAATTCTGTGGGTCATTGTTTCGAGTTACAAAATTAACATCTCTAACAAGATATGCTCTTTCTCTTCGTAAGATCATGTTATCAAGATTTGAGTTGTAATTGTATAATGTATCATCAGCATGTGTTTGAGATGTAATTGAAGATACTTCAAGAATACAATCTGTATTTGCATCAGTAACAGTAATTGTTGCAGTTTTATTTGTTCCGTCAACAACTTCAAGAATATCACCAACATTATAGTCACGACCAGATGCTGCAGCACCACTGCTGGTGTTGATTGAAGCTGCTGTAATTGCACCAGAACCATCAACAGCTGTAATATCAACTTTTAATCCTAATCCAGCAGAAATATCACTCTTATTATTCGTTCCAATATCATTCTTAACAGAATATCCAGATCCAGCATCAGTAATACTAAATGCTAAAACCTTTCCTCTTCTATTCGCATCTGTATCTGGGTGTGCAAGAATAATTTGGTCTCCTACATTGTAAATTGAACCAGCAGCATTAACTGTTGCTCCAGTTACAGCACCAGCAGTACCAATATTACCAGATACTAAATTAACAGTTAATCCAGTACCTTCACCTTTATTATTGAATCCAGATTTTCTAGAAGCAGGAATTTGTGGATCATCTTCAGCAAAAAATGTTGCTAAACCAGCAGTAGCTGCATATCCCTTACCACCTTGAACAATAGTTAAACCTGTAACAGGCCCATATTCATTTAACATTACAATTCTGTTAAAGTCTTTTGTGTATATTCCACTGAATATTGTTGTACTTGCACTTTTATAATTAATATCATTAGTTCTAGTAACTTTTAAAATCATTTCATCTTTTAAACCACTAAAAGTAGTAGTTCCTGATGCAGGGGCATTTGGTGTAAGAGTGTCACCAACTCTAAAACCATAGCCAGGAAATACAACCTTACGAATCGTTAATGTCTTATTACCAGTAGTACCAAATGCAAAATCAACTTTTACATCACATCTAATTTGAGCTCTAGTTCTTGCTTGAATTGCAGCACTATCTGAACTATTTGCAGTTTTTAAATCAAATTTAACACCTCGATACCATCCAGTAGGAATCAAATTAATTTTATTTTGACCAGCTGTTGTAAATGAATCTACAACTAGATCTTGAACATAATCTCGAATTGGAATAAATCCTCTTGCATCAGCAGCAGGCACTCCGTTTGTGCCAGGATCACCCCAAGTACCTAGACTATTTTTACCAGCAGAGTTATTTGTTACAGTACCATTATAATCGGGTGCTTGTTTATAATGTGGTAAAATAGCTACAGTATAATTTAATGTATATCCACCAATATTAGCAATATATACTCCATCCTTGTCAAGTAAAGTCTTTTTAGCTTGATCCAACCATGTACCCATAGGTGTGTCGTGCTCATTTGTATTTGCAACAAATACTAATTTTGCAGAAGCTCTTGGTTTATAATCATCACAAACCGTAACACCAGCGCTTGTGGTACAGTTAATAGCTTTATTAATTGTTTTTTCTATAGTATTAAAAGCATCCTCAGAGTTTGCATCAGTACTACCAAAAGCATCACCAGAATTTTTTTTATATTCTCCAGTAGGGCCTGCTCTTTTTGCCCAAAAATATTTTAATCTTAAATCACCAGAAACATAAAATCGATAAGGATTTGAGATAACAATTACCTCTGCAACAGTACCCAAACTAACACTACTGGTAGTACCCTTAGTAATAGTATCTCCAACTTCTATATCAGGAAGAACACTTGCACCTTGATTGCTTGTACCTTGAAAAGCTATTTCATTATAAGTTATACTAGGATCATTATCATCTGTTCTGGTATCCCATGAATATATAATAAAATCTCCAGCATTTCCAACTACCGAACCACCTCTTCTTATAGTTGCTTCTTGACCTATTGGAAGTTGTGCTGCAGTAAAACTACTAGAAAGTGTAATACCACTTACTCGTACAAGTGCTAAAGTAGTAATAATCTGTGATTTATATTTAGCAAAAAAAGTTCTTGAGATTCTATTTGCATTGATATCATCTATTGTCTCTACATTTTTAACTCCAATTCCATTTGCAACTAAAGCTTTGTTAAAAACATCAATTGTAGCTGGGTCATCTTCCCAATTTAAATAGGAGTTCATACTACCAGAATCATCTGTAGCAAATACAGCATCTACTTTTAGCGGATTACTTCCACCTTGTTGTATTGCGAAAACCTTTTTTGGTTTGGCCCAAAAACCTATTGCGTTTGTCATCGATTAATCCTTCAGTAATTAAGAAACAACGTTAGTTACATAAACTGCCTTACCTTGATTTATATAGTAAGTTATCAAGAAGATAGTTCCTTTTAAGTATTCTACAGGAGAACCATCTGTATCGTCAATTCCTCTCCAGTTGAGAGAAACAGGGTTCCAAGTACTAGTAGGATAGATACTTCCTAAGTTTACTACAGATGGATAAGTAACATAAATTTGACCACTTCTACCGTTATATTCTGAAATATTAGAAATACTTCCTAATACTAACTTTGTAACATTATCAGCAAACCATCTACCATCAGTAAGAGTACCAACAGGTGTAAATGTAAAGTTAGAAGTTTGCTTTAATGTTGCAGCGTCTGTTACTTGACCAGCATTAGAAGCAGGATCATAAGCAGGGTTATCAGTTGTCAAAGGAATATCACCTAAACCAAGTGGCCATGGGATTGGATTTGTAGTAATAAAGGCGTTTTTAGTTGCCCAATCATCCAAGTCATGTGGTGAAATGTATCTATCTGCTTGTGCAGTCCAATCAGGATGTGTCTTGCTTAAATCAAACCATTGATTTTGTGCTCTTTGTACAAAACCAAACTCTGTCGATGAAGCGTTAGGGAAATTAGCAGTATCATTGAATATAGTGCTTGCAATTTCAATTTTAGACGAAACCTTAAGAGTATTAATAGTTGCAGTCGTTGCTTCTAAATTTGCAGTCTTAAAGCTGTTCTGTTGTGCTTGTTGTAAAGTCGCAAGAGATTCAGTTAAAGTTGCACTGAATGATGATGGGTTGAAGGAAGATGCAGAAGAGTTAGATGAAAGAGAACCAACATCAGCGAAGTTGATTAACTTATTGTCAGCAGAAGTCTTGACTTTCGGGAAGTTCAAGGTAGCAGCCTTGTTACCCTTCGTATCAATCACCTGATTACCAATATAGAAGTCACCGTTTGAGTTAGTACCAGATGATGCAACGAAACCAGCAGCACCTTCAATCTGTTGAGCATTGACTTGATACTGTAAACTAAGAACTTTAGTTTGGAATCTAGGTAAACCAGTTGAGTAGTTACCAGGCCCGAAACCAACGTATTCCCAAGTGTGACCAGAGGCACGAAGAATAGATGGTCTGTGTAAGTTTACTGGTATACCAGCAGTTGAACTTGTAGTAATATTACTATCAAGTTCAATAACTCTTTGTTGTCCATCTGGAGTACTAAAATCTGGAACATCATTATCAAATTTTGTAACTGCTGGTTTGTTCACACCATAAGTATCGGCTGAACTAGCAGAACCTTGATCAGCAGTATAAGGAGCGATCATTGCCGCTTCTGTCATAGTACTATTATTTGGGAAGATACTTGTTAGAACTAACTCGTTAGTTAAGTTAGCAGAAATAGTACCACCAGCAAGAACTTCATTTAAGAATTTAAGAATTGCTTCTGATGTGATTGAATATTGTGTAATTCTATCATATCCATGAGTTGCAAGATTATTATCACGAGGAATGGTATTACCAACATCATCTCTGTATCTAGAAACAGATGGACGAGGATTCCACTTAGGATTATCCAAGTCAATTTCTGGATATAGATAGTTGATATTTTGAGAAACGCCAAGTCCTGTTACAGTCGTATCTGAAATAGTGTAACTTGTTCCAGAGGTTGTTTGTTGTCCATAAGTAATAGTGTTTCCATATGTGCTACCATCTTCTTTAGTATAAACATTACCGTCAAGAACAGTCAATAGATAATAACCATCTCTAGAAGTATGTACATACTCAATGAGAGGTTCTACATTATAAATGTAGAATGCTCTTGGATAATTGTTATTACTTGTGTAAGTAAATGGATACTTAGCATTTGTATCTCTAAGTTGTATTGTAAATCTTGCTTCTGGAGCTTTTAGTTCTTGAGATCCAGCAGTGCCTTTTGGCATCTTATAAATGACTCTCCATAAAAACTCACCATTTCCAAATCCCGCTCTGTTGTCTTGAAGACGTTTAATATAAAGGTTTGAGGTGAAAGTTGCATCAAATTCGTAGTTATCTTGTACTGAAGTTTGATTATCAGCGTTAGTATCTCTTCTCTGTGTTAATCTTCTTAGAAGTGAAAGATCAGTTGTTGCTTGAGAAGTTAAAGCAACATCATCTGCAAGAGCACCATATCTAGTACCAATTGAAGAAAATGGAATATATCCAAATGGTTTGATGTTTTCAGAAGAGAAACCAACAGATGTAACTGATGTAACTCCATTGACTTGAATAACTACAGGACCTGTACCAGTTCTAACACCCAATGCTGTACCAGCACCATCTACAAGTACGAGGTAATCATTATTAGAAAATCCAGTACCAGATTCTAGATCATTACCAGCTGGGTCATACTGAGTAACAGAAGTAACTGCTTTAGATGTACCATCAACATTTACTTGTACTTTAATTAGTGATGATCGATTACCTAATGCTGCACCAGTAAGAGGAGTACCAGCAGAATTAGAAGGTTTTGCATCTACAATTCCATTTGAAAGACCAGTAGGACCTATATCTCCGTAAGTAACACCATTTAATGCAATATTGTCATATGCAACTGGAATACCAGTAGCATTAATAGTTCCATCTGCCCTACCATCATTAACTAAAATACAAACTCTACCTTTATCTACACCATTTACTGTCTGTGAAAATTCCCAACCGTAGTAAGCACGTTTGTCATTTTTAGTAGTTTTACTGTTTTGAATAGTATCTGGATCTTTATTGTCTCCAAGATTTGATGTATCTCTCGCCCTTAATCTAGCACCAAATAATTGAGATGTTGCATCATCAGGTGATTTCGGTAAAAATGCATAAACAGCTTCTGGATTGCTATCAGAATAGTTTCTCTTACCAAGGTTATAGTCTAAACCACTTATAAGAAGTTCTGCCTTGGTTACGTTACCACTACTATCTGTTTCATAAAATTCTGGAATATCTTCTTCGGCAACTTCCGACTGTCCACCAATTTTAATATAAATTTTCTTAAATGTTGCTTCTAAGTTTAGTGCTCTAGCTGTTTCGTATGCTTGCACAGTATGACCAACATCAATTTCTGTAACACTAATAAGTGAATCACTATCAGGATTAATTCCTCTAGGTGGTACAAGTCCAACTATATATCCACCAGCATCTTGAGCAAATGCATTTGGTCTGTGTGATACAGCTTTTAATGCACAATTACCAAAGTTAGAGTTTGAGTTAGTGATTGACATATCACCACCTGACTCAGCAAGGAAGTGATCTGCATTACCAACAGCAAACACGGATACAACTTGTAAGAATCCATCGTTAGATGCTTTAATATGGTAATGTCTCCAATCATCTCTGTATACAGAATCAGGATCAACTCTATATTCTACACTATCAGCATTATTTTGAAGAGTTCCTTGTGAAAGGTTTGAACCAACAAATGCTCTGTTATCTTTTTGAAGTGCAATACCAGTATACTGAGCAAGAACCATAGATTTGAAACCAGTTGCTCTTGAACCATCAGCATGCAAACCATTCATACCAAATACTGATCTTAGAGAACAGTTAAAGATATATGGTGAAGCAGAACCGACAGTATCAGATAAACCAGCAGTTGCAACTGAACCAACGATTCTATTTTCTTCGATTCTCTGAATATAGTCTTCAGATGAAGGTGCAACAGCAGGAACAGTTCTTGTGACACTCGCAAGACTGGTTGGTGTACTAATTGTATTTGTAACAATTGAGAATAAAGTTGTGATTGCAGATCTGACGTTAGCACATGATGCAGCATCAGTATTAGATCCTGTTGTAGGATCAGCAGTAATTGTTAGATCTTTAACCTGTGTAAGTGATGTCTGACCAGATACTACTGTAACATCTACGTTATTGATAACTTGTAAAGCGATATTTCTTGCTTCATTAAACGCATATACGGATTCTGTTTCTTCTCCAACCAAGTGTTGTAACGCACCACCATTTACATAGAGGTTTGCAGCATCATGAACTTTGTTGTTTGAACCATAACCTACGTTATAAGCAACTGCTTCGATAACATCTTCAATATCATCTTCACAATTTGCTCTACCGCCAGGCACACTAAAACTAGTGAAGTTTGCAAGCATTCTACTTACAGCAACTTCAGCGATAAATCTTTTATTTGCTTCTAACAGTGTTTTTGCATCACCTTGACGATTTCCGACTAAAACTACGTCATCAAGAACACTATATTTGTCAATTTTTGTATAATAGTTTGTTAAAGCTGGTGAACTTGCATATTCAAATACAGTTAATTTATGATGAGAACATGGGAATACATCAGCACCACTATTTGTATAAGTTGCACTTGCAGACTTAAATGGTGCGGTTCTATTACTATCTTTAAATGTAAGTTGCCAGAAATAACATCCACCAGTTACATTAAACATTGCACCTCTACCAGCTGAAGCATCAACAGGTGAAGGAATATATGTTGGTCTACAAATGGTTTTTCTTAGATCAAGACCTACAAGTGATGTACCACGAGGAACAATTACACCACCATTTTCGTCATTAAATCTATAGATGTTCTCCATTAGAGTTTCATCTGTATATGAAGTCTCTACTAAAACACTTGCATTTGATCCATCTCCAGGCCTGTTATCAATTTCATACTCGCCAGGAAATACAATAATCGTGAAAAACTCGAATAAATCAGCACCATATTCTCCGTCTTCATCGCCAGGGCCATTTACCCAAGATTGTTTTGCGGCTTCAAGTAACGCTCTTTGTATAGTTTTAAAGGGTTTGTTTAAGTTTCTACCATTATTTGATAAGGAGTCAGTAGATAAAGTATCATTTGCACTTACATAGATATTTCTAAGACTATTTGTAATATTAATTGAAGAACCTAGATTACCAGTTGGAAGAACTAGTCCAGAAGCATTTACAGTTAATTTTACAGTACCATTCGAGACAAAATCAATTTCTCCATCACCACTACTGAATATACCTGTGTCAGTATCACCATTATAAGCTATAGATGGATTGGAAACACTGCCTTGTGGAACAATGAGTGATTTTCCAGATGCTACTTCTAAGCTGTTGTTTTTAAATGTGACAATCGTAGATCCGTTAAACTTAAATGGTGCATCTGCGCCTGAAGGAAAATTAAATCCATCAGGACCAATACTTAATACTGTAGTTCCATTTGATGTAAAATCAGTATAACCAGCGTTACTACTATAAAGTCCAGTATCTTCATCATTCTGCCAAGATATGGAGGGATCTCCTGTAAGACCTCCAGACAAAACAATTTCAACTCCCTTCGCTATGCCACGAGTTGTTACTTGAGTTAGAGCCATGTTTGATAAAACCCGTTAAAATTGCGTTATTTCTAATCAAAAACTATTTATAACGTAGGAGACTCCTTTATTTTTTCATTAGCATTAGCTGCTGCTTCTTGAAAATCCTCATAATCAAATAATTTGAAGGATTTACCTGTTATGTGGTTATGTACGAAAATACGATTACCCCAAGCAACTGGTGTAAAACTAATACTATAGTATCCCGAATTTATATCATATATTGGAACTGGAGCGCCAGCATCCAAAGTTTTTTGTTGAATTTCTTTTTGTGTTTCGTTAAATTCTTCGCTTTTTAACTGTTCTTCAACAATCAATTTATTCTGTTCATCTATCCAATCAAGGAATTTACTCTCTAAATCAGCATCTAGAGCAAAGGTCATTCCTGTCACATCAGCGGTTTGTGTCATTTCAAAAATAAAGTGAATCTTTGTTATTTATAGAAAAAGGCTGGGCGTCATTTTGGCCCAGAATTTTTTTCTCGACTTTTTGGTAATCAAAAGCCGAATTTCGCCTCAGAATACATACTCAACTTTTTCTGGATGATCTTCCAGTGTTTCATTAACGAAGTTACACATCTTAGTGAAGTCATCTGAGTCTGCTTCAATCAGTTGTACTAATTCGCCTCCATCACCGTACAAGTTGATAGTTCTGGATGCAATATCTATTTTAATTTTTACTAGCTGGCAATCAGCTGGAATATCATTGATATTCATAGTTATTCTACTTCTATAATCAGAGTAACATAGAACATAATGGGTGTCAAGTTTATGCCACGAAGTGAGGCCCACCAGCAAAATTACAATTAAGTGCCGCTTCAGTGTTCACTTTGATTGCAGCAACGTTCTCAACGTTTGCACCACCAGTATTCTTAGCAAATATACCTAAACCATTTCTTATCTTAGCACCTAAATTATTCTCACTTTTTACACCAACTTCTGTTTCTTGTCCAGCACCCACCAATGTTCTGTTTGTTGCACCAACAGTAGTCTCAGTTTCAGCACCAACTTTCATGTTTGTAGTCTTACCAATAACCAAATGAGTATCAGTACCAGCTGCAAACTTACCAGTTTGTCCAAGATTAAATTTAAGATCAGATAAACCAGCGAGTCTTAACTTATTCAATAGAATAAATTCATTATGGAATGTAGAAATGTTATTGATTGATCCAGTTGCAACAGTATTCATTTCTGTACAGAAGTGAGAAACAGTAGGAGCAAACATATCAATCTGTCCTGATCCAGAGATACCAACTTTAGAACCAGCAATCGCTAATCCATTTGCAGCAGATAGTTCTGAGTCATTCTCATAGATTGTTTCATGTTCACCATTGTATGTAACTTTACTTTCTCTGTTTGCAAAGACATTGTATTGTCCACGAACTTCTAAATGATAGTTACCGCCAACTTTTAAATGATAATCTCCACCTACATCTACGATCTGTGATCCTTTAATATATACTCTTTCATCTTTAATAGTAACTTCTGTCTTAGTATTACTGTTAGTAATTTTTACATCACCATTATCTTGAATATCAATACCTGATTTACTTGGGCCATGTGCAATCACAACTCTAGTAGATCCAGGCGTATCATCTTGAATGAAAACATGACCAGATTCAGATGATTGTACAAACATCTTTGAATATTCTGGAGACCATCGGCCTGGAATAGTGCTAGTAATGCTGAGGGAAAACGGACTACAATTATTTGCCGTAATAGGACACGATTCCCAATCAATATTAATAGGACTATCTGTTTTTCTATTACAACCAATTCCTAATAAATTTAAAATGAAAGCAACAATATTACCAACAGTTGCAAGATCAGATAAATTTGATAAATTTTTTATATTACCTACTGCTTTAATTAAATTCTGAATTGAATCAACAATGTCTAATATTTGATTTGCAACCTCTACTAACTGAAATATAGAACCAAAGATTTGATTGATACAATTCTCTGCAAAATTAAGAAAGTCAATTGCTTTTTGTGCAAGACTATTCAACATCTTATCAACAAATGCTTCAATGAATCCTTCAATACCACCCATGATGGCATCAACTAAAGCTGAATCAAATGTACAACCAATCTGTCTAAGAACTTGTAGAATGATTTCGGTTACACCTTTTGCAAATAAAGGGATTGGACTAATTGCAGATAAACCAATTAAATTAAGTAACTTTGTTACTTGTTGCATTATAAATGACTTTAGTTTATTAACAATATGCCATATTAAGTTTCTAATCTTATCAAACGCAGTTTGAATTGTCGATTGAATGTCAATAACTTTATCATTAAATTTACCTACAAGTTCTCTAGGTGAATCAGTTTTTGGAAGATATTTTACAGCAGTTCCTTTCTTATGATCTTGATCTTTAGTTTTCTCCATCCCTCTCTTAATGAGAGTCAAACCAAAAGAATTTTTTCCGTTGTAACCAATTACCTCACTACCAATCTTAACTTTACCTCTTGGTGGAAATGTAGATGAATTTGATACAGGAATAAATTGTTCCTCGGCATTTAAATCCTTTGTAAGTCTAGGATTACTAGAATTTGGATCATATATTGTACCAGTTTTAAATATATTTGCTAAATCATTAATGATTGATGATATCTCTTTTGCAACAGTATTTTTTACACTATCTTTACCATCTGCAACTAACTTTGTAGTAACATAACCTGATGGATTTGATTCTGATTCTTCAAATGATGAACTAGCAACATGACTATCTACTACACTTGTTTCAAGATTCTCATCATTAGTTGTAACTGCTGCTAAATTTTGACCAGTCTCACTTGTATCTCCACCTGTATTCGGTTCACTAATATTTGCAGCACCAGGCCTATCAAATGAATTTTGAGATTTAGGTTCGATTACTGCTTTGACCTGACTAAACAGAGTACCCATGACTATGGGTTGTTGATCGTCAGGATGATCTAAGAAAAATCCCATCACGAAACTGCCAGGCTTTAATTGGTTTGCAGAAACACCAACACCACTTACAGCAGCATTGGTGGATGGTTGCATTACAAGAGCCCAAGGAAGATCTGCTGGTTTAGCATCAGGTCTGTGTCTGTTTAAAATGTTAACTTTAACTCTTCCTAGTTTCGCATCTCTATCATCAGCATTTACAACCGTACCTAACCACCAAGAAAAATCTTGATGACCTATAAAAGCTGGTGTTTCAATGGTGGGATTAATAGACATTACTTAATCGTCATAAACTCTACATTCAAATGCATCAGGATGATTGTCGCAATATATTTCTAAATGCTTGTCCTCATGTCTTGTGTGCCAATCATTTATTTTACCTTCATTTGGCTCTACCACATCATCTTTATGATATGTTTCATAATCAGCATGAACTTCTTCTAATTCAGATTTTTTATACTCTAGCATACCATGATTGATATGTTCTTTATCATCTTTAGGGTCAAGATAAACCTCATGACTTAGATCGTGTTTGATTTCAGGCATAGTTTTTGCTCCTATTTATTACCTAAGTTTACTTGTCTTCTAGTAGCTTCACTGTCAGGTAAAGATTTACCTCCATATGAATCTCTAGTTAATGTTACTTTGGTATTTAACTTATCTCTATTTAGGGTGTGATGGACAGAGTTAACCAAGTAACGACCACTCATTCGTTTGTCTTCTTTAACATTGCCATTTTCTACGTTCGGAGATGGTATCGAAACATTGATAATGCTACCAGCACGAAGATCTAAATCGCCTGGAATTGCAATGTCAAGTTTATTATACTCCATAAAGTAAAATCTGTACAGAGCTTTTTCATACATCTTGTTTTTCTGATCAACCCACTCATCCTCAGTGAGTTCTCCTTTCTCTTCTAGGTCTTCCCATTTACCAAATGTATTCACAGTTGTAGGTCGATAGACCATTCTTCCAGAACCTAATGCAAAGTTGACAGGTGCATCAGTTCTGTATGGTTTAAGATCTCCTAGATGAACACTATCATCCCAGAAATCATCAGCAGTTGTTCTAAAAATTCGATAGGATCTTGTATTGATATCAACATAACAGGCATCATGAGCAAAACCTCCAGCTCTTGCATCATTAAAAACATTAAATGCTTTTGGTGATGCATATTTTTTAATTCTACGTTGTGTGTCACTTATTGTAGCATTTGCCTGTACATAAGAATACTTAACATTGTTTGCTGGATATGGTGTCTGATTAAACAATGTATCTACAGATTTAAAATTATACTGTTCAAAACCTTCCCAGAATAAGTATCCAACAGAATCTTTATGTGCTGATGCTACTGTTCTTGGTCTGAACCATGCACAAGTGTCAAAGAATCTCCAGTTTGGTACATACATATCAAATTTATGAAGAGTCTCATCAAAATTTAATTTCTTTTGTGTAATAATATCTAACTTGTCTGTTATAAATTCATGTGCTTTGACACCATCTAATCTTTCTACAATTCTATATGTTTCATTAACTAATGCTTCTCGACTACAACAATGTAAAATGTAGACTTGATTCTTCTCCATCATAGTCCTACCATCTACACTATAGACAACAAACTCTAATGTATATGTGGTCTTAGAAGTTGAGACAACCATCTTAATCTTCTCTTGACCCATGATAGGAAGTTTTTCTATCAAGTTCTCACCAATATCTTGCATCACTACACTACAATATAAACTTGTAGATAGAACACTTTCTTTGAGATTAACTTCAGCAATCAACTCCTTAATATCTATAGCCGATCCAGCATACTCTGAACCTTTTGCCACAGGAGTCAGAGTAATACTCTTTAATTTAAAATCGCCTTCAAATTGTTGTGTCATTTAATT
>CEQT01031279.1_pt1 | contig 13200 bp, 14 predicted proteins | sample 530951 | NCBI WGS metagenome assembly CEQT01 (sample SAMEA2621132, study PRJEB7988) | marine metagenome | biome: marine biome (ENVO:00000447); feature: surface water layer (ENVO:00002042); material: "saline water (ENVO:00002010), including plankton (ENVO:xxxxxxxx)" | depth 5 m
GCATTATTACAACGTATTGTTAATGAATTTCAAACATTACAACCTGAGCTTATTGATACAGCAGCTGAAAGAAGTGATGTTTTAGACAAAACTATTATAGTTTTTGACAGACTACGTAAAGATTTAGCAAGTTTTGGAGAAAATGCATTATTAGGGCTGTTTGCTGGTTCACTTAGTACTGCAGCTGACATAGATGATTTCCTAGGAAAACCAATAGAAGGATTAGGTACATCATTCGGTAGGAAATTAATAGAACAGGCTAGAACAACAATTTCAGGTTTAGTTAGAGGAGATGGATTAGATGCGTTTAATAACATTATAATGCCTACATCCAGGACAGGGCCTGCAGGACAAGGATATCCAAGTACACAACAGGAAACTGCAAATCAAATGATAGATCGTGTGTTAAAAGTAAATGACCAAGGCACTCAAAATATGCTTCAAGAGTTAAAAAAATCTATGGACACAGGATTTAAGAATTTAAAAGAGTATATTAATGCAATGTAATTATTATAAATATGTATTATAAACAGGAATAATGATGAGTTGGAAAAAACATTTTTCTATATATAGGAAAAAAAATAATTCTACAGGATCAAATAGTGCAGAAGCAAGCCGGCACACTAGATTCAATAATTGGTTGCCAGAAGTATACAGTGGACAACCTAACAGAATAGAACGATATGCACAATATGATCAAATGGATGCTGATAGTGAAATAAATCAAGCATTAGACACTATAAGTGAATTTAGTACACAATTTAAAGACAACAATAATGTGCCTTTTGAATTTGACTTTGTAGACGCAGCAAGTGAGGCTGAAATAGATGTATTAAAAAGTACCTTAGATCAATGGTGTAATTTAAACGAATTTGACACAAAAATTTTCCAAATATTTAGGAATTGTATTAAGTATGGAGAACAATTTTTCATAAGAGATCCTGAAACATTTATATTATATTGGACTGATCCTAGTAGTGTTAGTAAAGCTATAGTGAATGATGCTAAAGGAAAAGAAGTAGAGCAATATATAGTTAAAAATTTAGCTCCTAATTTATGCGAAAAAGTTGCAACAGAAGTTGTAGCTCATAATAATCAGTATAGTACACTAGGAGATCTAAGAACAGGCGGAGTTGTACAACAAACTCAATATGGAGCTACAGGTTCACAATCTAGTGGATACGGAACAGAATCTGAATTTGGTGTGGACAGCAAACACATGGTACATTTAAGCTTTACAGAAGGCATGGACAATAATTGGCCTTTTGGTAATAGTTTATTAGATCCTGTGTACAAAACATACATACAAAAACAGTTATTAGAAGATAGTATTATAATTTACAGAGTTCAAAGAGCACCTGAAAGACGAGTATTTTATATAGACACAGGAAATATGCCAGCACACAAAGCAATGAGTTTTGTAGAACGTGTAAAAAATGAAATACATCAGAAAAGAATACCTACTAGAAGTGGTGGGGGAAGTAGTGTTTTAGATGCAAGCTACAATCCTTTAAGTATAATGGAAGACTACTTTTTTGCGCAAACTGCAGAAGGAAGAGGAAGTAAAGTAGAAGTTTTACCAGGCGGAGATAATCTTGGAGAAATAGACGATCTAAAATATTTCAACAATAAAATGATGCGGGCACTACGAGTTCCTAGCACATATATAAGCACAGGACCCGAAGATAGTTCAGCAGTATATAGTGATGGAAGAGTAGGCACAGCTTTTATTAGTGAACACAGATTTACAAAATATTGTATGCGTTTACAAAATAGTTTAGGTAGATATTTCGATAAAGAATACAAAATGTATTTAAAATGGAAAGGTATTAATATAGATACTAGCATTTTTGATTTACGTTTTGCAGAGCCGCAAAATTTTAGTGCATATAGAGAAGTAGAATTAAATAGTAGTCTAGCAAATGTATTCGGAAGTTTAAGTGAAGTTCCTTATATAAGTCGTAGATTTGCTCTTAAAAAATATTTACAACTAAGTGAAGACGAAATAGTAGAAAACGAAAAAATGTGGCAAGAAGAGCAACAACAAGATATGGCAAAACAAGATCAAGACGATGTTAATTTAGGAAATGTAGGAGGAAGACCATTGGATCCTGAAGGTTTAGATTTAGAAGGCGCAGGGGATGAACCAGAAGGTACAGACCAGGGTACAGCCGACGCAGCACCTGATGCAAGTCCTATTAGCGGTAATATTAGCCCAGTTGCTCCCACACCGCCTACTCCAATAGGAGGACAAGCAGATGCTTAAAATAACAGAAGAATATGACGAAACTCAAGATCAAAGTATTAAAAGAGAATACAAAAAAGATGTAAGAAAAGATATTATAGGTTTACGTGAGTTAAATAAATTACGTAAATTAAGAGAAAAGAAAAATTTAGATATGGAAAAAAGACGAGAAGTTTATAAAATGATGTATGCAAGACCTAAAGAACAAGAAAATCCACAACTTTAGGCTAATTTAAATAATTCCAGTCCTTTTCGCTCGAAATCTAGCCCTTTGATGCATTATTCTATTGTCTTGGGTAAATATTATACAGTTTTGTTGTCTATTTATAGGAGCTTAATATGACCACACGAGATAAACTAGAGAAAGTCCTCGAATATATTATAAACGAGGAGTCAGAAAAAGCGAGTGATTTGCTCCATGATGTGTTTGTGGAAAAGGCTCGTACTGTTTATGAAGATTTAATGGGTCAGGATGAAGACCTAGAAGAATACGAAGAAGAAATTAACTCAGACGAATTAGAAGAAGGTGATGAAGAATCTGAAATGGATATGGGAATGGACGATGCAGAAGCAGATGTAGCAGATGATATGGCTATGGATGTAGCACCGGACATGGAAGACGACATGGAAGATGCACCTGACGAAATAGAAAGTAATTTTGAAAAAGTAGAAGATGCAATTGAAGAGTTACGTCAAAGTTTTCAAGCTATTTTAGGTGATGAAATGAAAGACGAAGACGAAATGGAATCAATTGAAATGGAAGAGGAAGAAGTAGGAGCAATGGAATCTGTAGAAGAAGAGGAAGAGGAAACTACTACAGAAAGTGCAGAGACAGAAGAAGAAGAACTAGAAGAAGACCTAAATGAAGAAGAAGAGGAAGAAGAGGAACTAGACGAAGATTTTGATTATGTAGACGAAGCAGCAACAATGACTGCTGTTAAAGCGCCTACTAATACAAGTGAAAAAAGTCATAGTCCTGTAGCTAAAGCAGGTAATAAGCCTGGCGGACCTGTTAGTGCAAGCATGATGAAGGATGCAGGAGCTGAAGGAAAAAAAGCTCACATGGCGCCTAAAATGATGAATACAGGTAACGTTAATGTACCAGGAGCTAAACAAAAGCTTGCAAATGTAGCTATGCCTAAAAGCTCTGAAGCAGCAGGAAATACTACTAGCCCAACTAACGGAATGTAACTAATGACGGTAGCATTAAGAGAACAATTAAGCTTTGAAAGAGCAGGATTAACTGTAGAAACAATAACTACAGATAATGGCGAAAAGAAATTGTATATGGAAGGAATTTTTATTGAAGGTGGTGTAAAAAACCAAAATAAAAGAGTATATCCTGTACAAGAAATTTCGAGAGCTGTGAGTTCTATTAATGAAAAGTTAAATTCTGGCTATAGTGTTTTAGGAGAGTTAGATCATCCAGATGATCTACAGATTAACTTGGACAGAGTGTGTTTGCAAATTAATGAAATGAAAATGCAAGGAAATAACGGTATAGGTAAATTACAAGTTTTACCAACCCCTATGGGAAATATTGTTAAAGCCTTGTTGGAGAGTGGTGTAAAATTAGGTGTAAGTTCTAGGGGAAGTGGAAATGTTGCAGAAAACGGTACTGTTAGTGATTATGAAATAATAACAGTAGACATGGTAGCTCAGCCTAGTGCGCCTAATGCATATCCTACACCAATTTATGAACGATTACAAAGAAGTAAAGATGTTGTAAGTTTAGCAGAAGCAATACAACATGATAAGAAGGCTCAAAACTTTTTTTCAAAAGAAATGGTCAAATTTATTCGGAACCTAGATATTAGGAGAAATTAATGAAAAATGCTTTCGAAGAACTTTTAGGTTCTGAGGTTTTGTCAGAAGAAGTTAAAACAACTTTAAGCGAAGCCTGGGAAACAAAACTTACAGAAGCACGGCAAGAAATTAAAGCCGAGTTACGTGAAGAGTTTGCCCAAAGATACGAACATGATAAGAAAAACATTGTTGAATCTATGGATCAAATGTTAACAGATGCTATTAATACAGAATTAACAGAGTTCCAAAGTGACAAACAAAAAATGATTGAAGCTACTGTTGCTTACAAGCAAGGTGTACAAAATCATACAAAAGTTTTAGATCAGTTTGTATTAGAAAACTTAGCTAAAGAAATGAAAGAACTTCATGCTGATAAAAAGTTACAAGAACAAAATTTTAAGAAATTAGAAAATTTTGTTTTAAGTCAACTAACCACAGAGCTTAATGAATTTTATCAGGATAAAAGAGCTCTCGTAGAACAAAAAGTGAAATTAGTATCAGAAGGAAAGAAAATGATTTCTGAAACTAAACAACAATTTATTAAACGAGCAGCTGAAAAGGTAGAAAAGCTTGTTGAATCCACAGTGCGATCCGAAATGACCACGTTGAGGGAAGACATTAAACAAGCACGAAATAATAATTTTGGAAGAAAAATTTTCGAAACTTTTGCAACAGAGTTTATGACAAGCTATCTTGCAGAAGGAACAGAACTTTCCAAAATGAAAAAGAAGTTGGAAGAATCTAATCAGGTTATCCAACAACAACGTGAAAAACTTTCTGAAGCAGAAGATGCTGTTAATGTAGTGGAAAGTAAAATTAAAGTAGTGGAAGGACGTGCTATACGTGAAAAAACTATGAATGAATTGCTTTCTCCGCTTAATAAAGATCAGAAAGAAATAATGACAGACCTATTAGAAAGTGTTCAAACAGACAAACTAAAAGGTGCGTATCAAAAATATTTACCAACTGTTCTTAAAGAGAATAAGCAAGTAAATGAAAACGAAGGTAAAGTGAATCTTGTTGAATCAACAGGAAAGCGAGAGATTACTGGAAACAAATCCTCTAATGTAGAGGCCAAGGCCAGTGATAAAAATGATTTAGTTTACATTAAAAAACTAGCCGGTTTAGAATAAGGAGACTTAAAAATGGCAGATTTATTTGAATCAAGGAACTGGCAGTCCACCAAAGAAGCTCTTTGTGAGGGATTAGAAGGTAACAAGAAGGCTGTTATGGAAAGCACTCTTGAGAATACAAAGAAATATTTGATGGAACAAGCCTCAGCTGGTGCAACTCAAGCAGGTAGTATTGCACCTTTAAATAAAGTGATTTTACCTGTAATTAGACGTGTAATGCCTACAGTAATTGCTAATGAAATTGTAGGTGTACAGCCTATGACAGGTCCAGTAGGACAAATTCATACATTACGTGTACGATACGCAGATACAAAAGCTAATGTAGTTGGTGGCGAAGAAGCAATGTCCCCATTTAAAATTGCTGCAAGTTATTCAGGAAACGAAACAGCAGCTACACCTGGACCAGATGCTACAGCAACATTAGAAGGAAAAGCAGGTAACAGATTGAATATTCAAGTACTCAAGCAAACTGTGGAAGCTAAAAGCCGCAAGTTGAGTGCAAGATGGACATTCGAAGCTGCACAAGATGCACAATCCATGCACGGATTAGATGTAGAAGCAGAAGTAATGGCTGCTTTAGCTCAAGAAATTACAGCAGAAATTGATCAGGAAATCTTAAAAAGTTTGGAAAACTTAGCTCCTGCTTCAGGATCTTATGATCAAAATGGTGTAAGTGGTACTGCAACTTTTGTAGGCGATGAACATGCCGCATTAGCAGTATTGATCAACAGAGCTGCAAATCTAATTGCTGCAAGAACACGACGAGGCGCAGGTAACTGGGCAGTTGTTTCTCCTACAGCATTAACAATTTTGCAAAGTGCAACTACAAGTGCATTTGCTCGAACAACAGAAGGAACATTTGAGGCTCCAACAAACACAAAGTTTGTAGGTACTTTAAATAGTGCTATGCGAGTATATGTAAATCAATTTGCAAGTGACGCAGATCCAGTTCTTATTGGATACAAAGGTGCTGGCGAACTTGATGCTGCCGCTTTCTACTGCCCATACATTCCTTTGATGAGTAGTGGAGTAGTATTGGATCCCCAAACGTTTGAACCAACCGTAAGCTTTATGACACGTTACGGTTATATTGAATTAACAAACGTTGCAAGTTCACTAGGAAATGCTGCAGATTATTTAGGCAAAATTGCCGTAACTGCTGCAAATCTTCGATTTATTTAATAGACAACATAAGCAAGGGGGAAACTCCTTGCTTTTTCTCTATCTAAAACCAGGAAAATATGAAATATTTAATAGCTTTTTTTATAGTATTCATTGTAGCTAGTTGCACAAACCCTCAAAGGGAACATAGAATGACACGTATGAATCATACACATGCATGTAATGCTTGGATCCATCATGATCATGATGATCAACATGGAGGTAGTTATTGGCATACTCATTGTGATGAGGATCATAATTAACTAGGAATATATAAGTGAGAAAATCTTTTTTACTTGAACTAGAGGATTATAGAGGAGAACATACTGCTGCCAGCAATGAAGGAGCACCACTTTTTGATTTAACAAAAAATGGTGTCTATCCAGAAGACGTTTACTCTGTAAATGGTTTACAATATTATAGTACAGGCCATGAGGGTAATTTAGATAGTGAAGCATTTAACATAATTAGAAATTTTTATAATAAACCTAATAAAAAAATTAAAATTTATCGTGCAGTCCCTTATATTAAATCTAAACAAGAACAACTACAAGATATTGCAGATGCAAAAAAACTTTGGTTAAAAAGAAAGAAAGTTCATGATAATTTTATAGATTTAGACATACCGGAAAAAAATTATTATGATTATCTTTATGATCTAGAGATAGAAGTAGAAAATAGTGATGAATTTATACAAAATATAAGCACTATAAATTCAGGAGATTGGATTACAATTGCAAAAAAATATGCAATTGACCATGGAAAATCCCACCTTAATAACAAATATAAAGTTTTAAGTAAAACAGTATTAGCAAAAGAAATATTTACAGATGGAAATAGTTGGTTAGAATGGGGATATCATCCTGAGAATAAATAAATATAATAACTAATTAAAAGTTTGGATGTAATATGACTTCTATCATTATTCCAGGACCTGAGGGAGACGCTAACGCTAATCTAATAATTAAATCTAATAGTCATTTAGCACTACCCAGTGGAACGGATGCAGGCAGAACTGTATCAGGATATACAAATGAACCAGGAAATATAAGATATAATACTAATCCTGGAGGATCAGCTACTAGTGGAAGTATAGAGTACTATAAAAGTACAACTGCAGGTTGGGTGCAAGTATTAGATGTAGAAACTCCTATCTCAAGCAGTGATCACAGTAAACCTCTTTTTTTAGACAACAATGGTAAAATAACTTTTTCCAACATACCATTAGATAATATATCAGGTATAGATACTACTGGAGCATCTGATAAAGATATTTTAGTAAGGAGTAGTAATTCTTTTGTTACTAGAACAATAGGAGGAGACGTTAGTGTAGCTTTAACAAGCTCTAATTTAGATTATACACTTACTGCAAGTAGCATAACTGCAAAAACTGAACTTAGTAGTAGTGCTGCTAGTGATGATGTTTTGTTAGTTTACGATACAAGTAGTACACAATTAAAAAAGATAACAAGTACAAATTTGTTAGCTGGAGTAGCAATTGCTACAACAACGACAGTAGGAGTTGTTAAACCTGATGGTACAACAATAGGTATTGATGCTAACGGTACTCTTAGTGTAGGGGGTAGTGGAGGAGGAGGACTTGTTACCGCTGATGGTGTTACTATATTAAATAATAATGGAACATTAAGTGCAGCTACAGCTACAACAAGTGCAAAAGGAATTGTACAACCCGATGGTTCTACAATCACAATATCTAATGGTGTAATAAGTGCAGCTGGAGGAAGTGGATTACAATCAAGAACTACTGCATCAGGAAGCACAGGATCTATTGCCAATGCACAAGCCAGTAGCATAGATATAAATGTAGGTTCAGCGACATGTGTGTTAATGAAAATGCAAACTAGTGCTGCAGCATGGGTTACATTTTATAGTAGTAGTACCGCAAGAACTAATGATGCAAGTAGAGCAGAAGGAACTGATCCTACAGCAGGAAGTGGTGTAATGGCAGAAGCTATTACTACAAGTGCTAGTACAGTATTGTTTAGTCCTTCTACGTTATGTTTTATGGATCCTTCACAAGTAAGTATTCCTATAAAAGTTGTAAACAAATCAGGAGCAGCAGCAAATATAACTATTACTTTAACTGTTCTTAAATTGGAAGCCTAAGGAAATTTTATTAGATGGCAATAAACCTTAATCATCAACTTAGCTCCTTAACAACTACAGATCAGATACTTCAAATAGATAACAGTGGTAATTTAATTTTACCTTCTGGTTCAACTGTTCAAAGAAATCCTGCAAGTGGTGCTAGTGCTACAGGAAGTATAAGGTACAATAGTACTTTATGTACTGTGGAATATTATGATACAACCTGGCATATTATTCCTCAAATTGTATGTGATTTAGAAGATTTTTGTTTTGTAGATCCTAACAATGTTACAAAACATGTAATTTATAATACTACTAGTTGTTGTTTCGAACTTAGCGATCAGGTTACTAATTTAACAGTATTAAATGATTTAAATGTTTGTAATGATGTTACTATTTGTGGTGCAAATACAGATATTAAGTCTAGTTGCCTAACTATAGGAGATGTAAATTTTACTGTTGCAAGTGAGGCAACAAATTTATTAGAAACAGATGGAGCAGGATTTCATGTTCATTGTGCTAATGCCTGTGTACATTATAAACAGTCAACAGATACATGGAATTTAAATAAAAATTTAGTTGTAAATTATGTTTGTGGACAAATAAGTGACATAAGCAATCACAATACAGATGATCTTGCAGAAGGAACCAACAATCTTTATTATTTAGATTCTAGAGCAAGGGCAGCCCTATGTGGTGTTTGTGACATAGTATATGATTGTGTAAATGGTACAATCTGTTTCGACCTAGACGATCATACTACAGATGCACTTGCAGAAGGATCTACTAATTTATATTATTTAGATTGTAGAGCACGTAATAGTCTTTGTGGTGTTTGCGACATTATATATAACAGTGTTACAGGAACAATATGTTTTGACCTAGACGATCATACTACAGATGCACTTGCAGAAGGATCTACTAATTTATATTATTTAGATTGTAGAGCAAGACAAAGCTTATGCGGAGGAACTGGTGTATACTATTGTGATACATCGGGAGAAATTGCAATAGGACAAGATGTTTGTCCTACTAGCAATGTTGCTTTTGCAGATGTAACAGTAAATGGAAGATTGTTAAGTGATGATGTTACAGCAAGTAATGTTTTTATTTGTGGAGATTTAACTGTAACAGGAACTACAACCACTGTAAATAGCACTACAGTAGACATAGCAGATAAAAATTTAACTTTGGCCTGTGATGCTACAACAGGAAATCAAGCTGATGGCGCAGGATTAACAGTATGTGGTGCTAATGCATGTTTTTATTGGGATAATACAACTAATAATTGGAATTTAAACCGTAATTTAACTGTAGCTTTTGTTTGTGGTAAAGTTACTGATGTATCAAATCATTTTACTTGTGATATTGCAGAATGTGTAAATTTATACTATACTGATACAAGAGTAAGAGCAGCTCTATGCGGCGGTACAGGTGTAACTTATTGTGAAACAGAGGGTAAATTTAGTATAGGACAACCAGTAGCAACTACAGATTGTGTTAGTTTTCATAAAGTTGCTGTAACAGGATGTTTAGAATTACATTGTATGCTTGGACAAGGAGCTCCTTCACAAACAGATAAATATTTAGTAGGATATAACGCTAGTGAATGTTTATGGAGAGCTATGCCTTTTTGTTGTTTTTATAATGTGGATGATCCACTAGCATTTGCAATAGCATTTTCTAATTAAGGAATTTAGATGGCAAGTTTTAAAAATGCATCTATGACAATTACCACGGCAAATCAAGATCAGGAATTGTTTGAATGCAGTGCTTCTATTAGAAGTAGTATTGTTCATGCTTTGTATATTGCTAATACTGGAGAAGAAACTATTACAGTAAGCGTTAAATTTTTTGATAAAAGCGCAAATAATAATAATGGTTTATATAGATTTATTGTTAAAAATGCTTTAGTATATAAAACAACAACATTAGTTGTAGATAAGGTATTAAATTTAGAACCGCAAGATAAGGTATTTATAAATGCATCTAGCACTGATTGTGATATAACAGCTAGTGTTTTAGAAATGGAATAAAGGTATTAAAATGTCATATATAGGAAGTTATCAACAGCAAGCACAAGTAAAAAGTTGGAAATTTACAGGAGATGGAAACACAACAGTATATACACTATCAGGATTTCCTAACGTAAATTATGTTATTACAGCTAGAGAACTTTTTGTACAGGAAGCAGGATTATTGTTAATTAGTCCTGATGATTATACCTTTAGTTCTGAAAATAAACAAATTACATTTACAACTGCACCTGCTCTTAATGCAAAAGTCTTAGTAAGAGTTTTATATATTACATAAAGGGAGAATGAAACAAACCAATTTATATTGTGTACATGGAGGAATAGGAAAGCAAGTGATTTTTACTAGTATAATAGAAGAGCTTGCTAAAAAAGATAATAATAAAATTTCCGTAGGCAGTGGTTTTCCCGATGTCTACAAATACCATCCAAAAGTTGTTAGCAGTCCTCAGTGGAGCGGAGGAGATTTAAATTATGATATTGCAGAATATTTTAGCGATATTATTTTTAGAGAACCATACGTAAGTTCATATAGTAAAAGAGATAGACATATTTTAGATGAATGGCCCAAGATGTTTGGTTTAAATAATCTAGAAAAGGGAGGATTAGATATACAACCTGACTTGTACTTAGGCCAACAATTTGTTACTGAAGCTAAAAATATGAATGAAAAATTAGCTAGTGATTTTATTATGGTTCAATGGACAGGAGGACAACCTCCACAAGGAAGTAATCAAAATAAACCTTATCCTGTTAATAATATGACAGAAGGTAGAAATGTGCAAAATTATGCAGATATATGGTTAGCTCTTGCAGAAGAATTTAAAAATTTTAAATTTTTATTATATAGGTTACCCAATGAACCTGTTAGTATACCAGAAACAATTACAAATAGAGTAGCTTTTGCTAACACTAATGCCCTAACATATGCAGCAATGTTAAAATATTCTAAGACATTTGTTAGTTTAGATAGTAGTTTACAACATTTTGCTGCAGCAAAACAAATTAATAAACCAGGTGTAGTTATGTGGGGTACAGTAACTAAATGTGAAATGATAGGACATAGTATGCACAAAAATTTAAGATCCTATAGTGCAACAGAAGTAAAAGTAGAACCAACAGATGTAGTAGATGCAGTAAAAAAAGTTTTAAATTAATTATTTTTAGCTATAATTTTTAATGTTTGACTATTATTGTAATATTTTTTAATATAATTAATTTTTTTAATAACATGTTTTTTACTTAATATTATTTTTGCATTAGTGTGCATTGGTTCGGGATAATTAGGGGTATCTATCCAAGCAAATCCCGAACTTTCATTATTTGTAAAAGGACAAAACTCATTCCTTATTATTACACAAAAACTTTTATACTCAAACTTTTTATGTTTTCGATATATGTCTAGTAATTGTATATCAATTATTTGTGGAACTAGTCCTAACTCTTCTGTGAGTTCTCTAAACAATGTATCACTTGTTTTTTCTTTTCCTTGACTTTTTCCTCCCCAAAAGCCCCATGTCAAAGGATATTTTACTAAAGTGCTTCGTAATTGAAAACAAAATCTGCGGCTATTACTACTGTAGATAATACATCCTACTGCTTTAACCATGTATCCTTATAAATAAATTCTCCACAATCCTTCTTCATAAATTTTGCAAATTGCTGTTTCCCATTCATTGTTATCAAAACTATATAGATAATTGTTTTCTAAATTAAGGACAATTTGTTTAGAGTTGTATGCACTACTATCAAAACTAATTACCCAGCCAGGTAACGATTCTGTAAATGCATACGGAACAGAAAGTGTATATGATCTTACAAGATCAGTTTGACTTCCTACAATAAACATTTTTGTACCGTCAGGACTGATATGTATACCTGAAGGATTGCCACCTACATGGTAAAATTCTACAAATGTAGCAGTTGATATATCCCACGCCGTAGATAATTTATACAAATTTATTTCATTACCTCCAGTACCAACTATAAATAATCTTGTTCCATCAGGACTCCATTCTATACCAAATGGTTCCCAATCTTGTGCAATTATACTCTTATCCTGAACGAATGTTGCAGTGGATATATCAAATCCTGTGGTTAAATCGAACTCATATATTTTGTCATTACCTGCTCCTGTAATGTACATCTTTGTACCATCAGGTTTAAAATCAAGTCCAAAGTTATCTGAGTCTACAGTTGTAACAAGTGTTTGTGTAAAACTTGCAGTTGATACATCAAATCCTGTTGTTAGTGCATACTCATGTACATTGTTATGTTGTACTCCTGTAATAAACATTTTTGTACCATCAGCATTAAATTTTACTGCTGTAGGAGCATTTTCTTGTGAACTAACACTAAAACTGTCTACAAAAGTTACTGTGGACGAAAGATCAAAGCCTACTGAAAGAGAGTATTCATTTACATCATCTCCAGATGTACCAACAATAAACATTTTTGTTCCATTGTTGTTAAATGTAATTCCTCTAGGCGCATTTTCTTGTGCATTTACACTGTAATTTGCACCTACTGTAACTGTTCCTGATCCTGATCCTGTACCTAGATACTCAATAATATCATTTTTTTCAGCACCTGATAGAAGACCCCATCCTGTAATAATAGGCAAATCATTAGTAAGTATATATCTCTGATTTTGTGCAGAAGCAGGTAAAGTACCATCTCCAGGATAATTTACTCTGGGATCTACAAAGCGATC
>CEQT01033444.1_pt1 | contig 13108 bp, 19 predicted proteins | sample 530951 | NCBI WGS metagenome assembly CEQT01 (sample SAMEA2621132, study PRJEB7988) | marine metagenome | biome: marine biome (ENVO:00000447); feature: surface water layer (ENVO:00002042); material: "saline water (ENVO:00002010), including plankton (ENVO:xxxxxxxx)" | depth 5 m
AAATGTGTCAAAGTTTTGGAGAAGTATCACCAAGAAATAGTTCAAATTCTTATCCTGTTGCAATGGCAGAAAAAAGAGCTTTGGGTCGAGTTGTTATTAAATTAGCAAATTTATTTGGTATATTCAGTGAAGATGAGGCTGAAGAATTTAAAAAACAATAAAATGAATATAAATAAGAAATATCCTATAGATGAGGATAAAAGAATAAGAGATTGGGTTATCCATGGAAAAGGTAATTATAATTCTGTTGTTGTAGATAGTAATACAGGACGAGAATTTACAGACATAGAATATGGATACGGACAAATTAATTTTAAAGGATCTAAAGATAAATTAATGGATCTTTTATTAGAATTATTTAGAGACGAAAGAGATTTTAAAGTTATTGATTATTTTGAAAAGAATTCTGAAGAGCATAAAATGTTTATGTATGGGCCAGATTATACTTTTGAAAAATGAAAATTATAGAAAGACTTGTTAGAATAGCTTGCCATTATAATAAAATTAAATTTGCTGAATTTTTTAGAGATTATAAACATGCAAGAGTTACAGATTGCAAGTCGATGGTTTTTTATTATGTAAATAAAGTAATGCACATATCTGCATTTGAAATAAGTGAGTTAATTAATAGAGATGAAGATTATGTTTTAAAACACATAGAGCGTCATGATCAAGAATACACAATTATAAATCACTACAAAAAAACTTATGAGAACATTGTTACACAATATGAAAACTGGCAAAATTCTAATTTAGATCTTGCATATAGTATTACAAAAACACAATATGATACTAAAACAGAAATAAAATACGAAATGATTTTAACTGAAAACAATAGACTTAAGCATGAAATTGATATATTAAAATTAAAATTAAACAAGAAAAATTATGTATAAAATAAGAGGAACAATAATAGACAAAAGAAAAGAAGAATTTACAGGAAAAAATGGTGAAAATTATGAAAAAATGTATGTAACAATTGAGGAACATGATACTGGATTTAGTCATAAATATCAATTTGAAATTTTTGGAGAAGCTAAAATAAATTTATTAAAAGATAAAATAAAATTAGATAGAATTGCTAAAATAGAGTTTTATATAAAAGCAAATGAATGGAAAGATAAATTTTTTAATACATTAAATATAAAAGATATATTTTTAGAAGATGATCTAAGTGCATATAATGAAAAAAAACCAGATGTGATTAAACAAATAGATGATCATTTAGAAAAATTTAACAAAGACAAAGAAGAACGTGAAAAATTACCCTTTTAATTATGATTTCAGTAAATAGTATTAGCGGTGGTCAAACATCAGCATACATAGCAACAAAATATCCTTCTGATTATAATGTTTTTTCTTTAGTAAGAATTGAAGGAAAAAGAACTATAAAAGATAAGAAAGTTATTCAATACATAGAAGATAGAATACAAAAACCATTTATTGCAACTGCAGAAGATGATATTATTATTAGAACAATGATAGATCTAGAACAGTATATCGGTAAAAAGATACATTGGGTTAGTGGTGATACATTTGATGAGCATTTAAGATATAATAATGGCAATGTTCCTAATTTAATGAGGCGAACTTGTACAATTAATTTAAAATTAAAACCAATGTTTGAATGGTGGCAAAAAACTATTAATGAAGTAGTAGAAATGAGAATTGGATTTAGAGCAAATGAGTTAGGAAGAAAAGCAGGTCAAGATAAAAGATTAAATAAAGATGGATATTTAGAATTTAAACATGTAATTGGAAAACATGAATCAGGTAGAAATAAATGGGGTACAACTGCTTGGCAAAAACCAAGATACCCTTTGATAGAAGATAATATATTAAAAGATACTATACAAAAATTTTGGTCTGATAAACCTGTAAAATTTGCACCAATAAATAACTGTGTTGGATGTTTTCATCAAAATATACCTTTATTAAGAAAAAGATTTGATTGGTTCCCTGAAAAAATGGATTGGTTTATTTCTAAAGAAGGTAATAAAAACATAATTAAAAAAACAGAAAAAAATAAAGGAAATACTAACAGATGGAGAGCAGGAATTGATGAATTATATTATACTGATGTAAAAAAGATGTTTAGACAAAACTCATTATTTGATGAATTAACAGACAAGGATTTTACAGAATGTGATTCAGGTTATTGCGGATTATAAATTATTAAACAACAAAAAAATGGCAAAATTTAGACAATTACATACTAGCTTTTGGAATGATCCATTAGTTTTAGATCTTACACCAGAACAAAAATACTTTTATATTTATTTATTAACTAATCCAAAAGTTTTACAATGTGGAATTTATGAAATAAGTATAAGACAAATTTCTTATGAAACAGGTTATGATCAAAATGCTGTTTTATCACTTTTAGCACATTTTGAAAGTATAAATAAAATAAAGCATAGTAAAAAAACAAATGAGATTGCAATAATAAATTTTTTAAAGTATAATTATAGTAATTCACCAACAGTTAAAAAGTGTATAGAAAAAGATTTTGAATCTGTTAAAAATAAAGATCTTATATCGTATGTACACTGTATAGATACACTAAATATAGAGTATACTAGTAATAATAAGAATAATAATAACAATAATAATAAGAATTCAAATAAGAATATAGAAATAAGAATTGCAGATTTTTACAAATCTGTTTCATCCTATATAGAATTTAAAGAAATTTATAAAGAGTTTTTTGAGTATTGGTCTGAAACTAATCCAAGTAGAACAAAAATGAAATGGGAATTAGAAAAAACATGGGATCTAAAAAAGAGACTACATAGATGGGCAAATAACAATTCTAAATTTTCTAATAATAAAGATAAAATGCCAAATTTTTACGATAAAGCTTATGCTTTAAGAATTGGACAAGATCAATCACAGCAAAAAAAATATAGAGAACATTTAGTGAGTTTAGGATACGAAATGAAAATGGGATATGCTGGTGAAGCTACTTGGGTAAAAAAATGAAAAAATACATAAAAAATTATTTGCTTTTTTTTGATTATGATGAATGTGATTTTATTAAGTGCGAAATGTGTAATGCAAGAGCAGTAGATATACATCATTTAGTAGCAAGAGGAATTGGAGGTACAAAATGTGATAATATAAATGAAGTACCTAATCTAATTGCATTGTGCAGAAGTTGTCATATAAAAGCTGAAAATAATAAAGAATTTAACAAACAATGTAAGATAACACATTTAAAAAACATGATCATAAAGTATGAAACAGAATAAAAAAAATATAAACAGTACAAATTATTCAGATTATTTATATAATGGTGACAATTCTTATAATTATAATTTTGTTGAAGAGTTATCTGAAGAAGAGAAAAAAGTAGTGAAGAAATTATTAATAAAGATCTTGGCCAGGCTATAATAGTATTAAAACATTTATTATTATATTACAACTTCCTTTCTTAAGGTTTTTGTTGTTGTGCAAGGGTCTATTAGTGGTTCGCTACTCTTAGGCCTTTGCTATTTAAAAAGATGCGTATGAATATAGATAAATATAGAGAATACTTAGATTGTATAAGTGAGTGTTGTGGAGCACCTGCAAACAGTGATTGGATGATATGCTCTGACTGTAAAGAACATTGTGGTATAATATATGAAAAAGATTTAGATAATGAAGAATAAGATAGATAATAAAGATCTTTTAGGTATAGCATGTGATAATGTGTTTAAGACAGAATATAGTACAAAGATAACAATACCTGTTAAGAATGATGTGTTGTTATTATTTAAGGATATAAAGAAACAATTTAATGAGTTAGGTATTAAATTAAATAATGCCAAACTGTTTGAGCTTATGGTGATAGAGATGTACAACAGTAATAAAGAACAATATCAGTGATGCCACATATACCGACACATACTAATTATAAATGGATACGAACTATTAAGAAGAAGAGTTATAGTGATCCTGTATATGCTAAGCTGTATAACAGTAAGATGTGGAGGAGATTAAGATTAAAGTATATACAATATAATCCTTTATGTATTACATGTAAGAGTAATAACATTATTAAGGAAGGTGAAGTTGTTGATCATATCAAACCAATAATAGAAGGAGGTTCATTTGAAGAGTGGTCTAATCTACAGACTCTATGTAAGTCTTGCCACGCAAAAAAGACAGGCACAGAAACAAGTCTACGTAATAAGAAAAAAATAAAAAAAAGCACTAGATAGGGTATGCACACTAAATCATAAAAGAACATAGTCAGTACAACACGGCCCCAGACACGATTTTTTACAGTCAAAATCAGCATAGGGGCCCCTAAAACTAAACGATTGTTATATAAGTTATGCCAGGACGAAAAAAAATACCAACAGAATTAAAAAAGGTTCGAGGAACTTTACGCAAAGACCGTGAGTTAGAAAACCAAATGGAAGTTAAAAGAGTTAACGGTTTGCCTGTAGCACCTAAATGGTTATCTAAAATAGGCAAGGAACAATTCAATATAGTTTGTGATCAATTGAACAATTTAAACATGTTGTACGAAGTAGATCTAAAATTAATAGAAGCATATTCAAATTCCATGGCTTTACATATAGAATGTGAGCAAGCATTAAGAGAGAAGGGCAGAGTTCAAGTGTACACTGACGAAGAAGGCAGACCAAAACATGCACAAATAGTACCGTTACAAAGCGTTTCTAAGCAGAGTTTAGATCAGGCTTTAAAATTAGCAACTCAGTTTGGATTAACTCCATCTGCTAGAACAAAAATATCAGCACCAGCAAAGCTAGAAATTAAGGATAATGAATTTAATTTTTTTAATGATTAGCTATGAAAAAGAAAAATCAATTTCAGTTTTCACCAAATAAAAGGAAAAAACGAAAAGGAATTCATGCAAAAAGTAAACAAAGCAAAAATAAGAATAGTGATAATTATGTAAAACCAAAAAATGGACAAGGTTAAATACAAATACGATAAATACAGAGCTGAAAGGGCAATTGCATTTATAGAAAAACATTTGACACATGTTAAAGGAGAGTTGGCACAAAAACCTTTTATGCTAGAGGATTGGCAAAAAGATCAAATAATAAAACCATTATTTGGTATGGTAGACAAAGAAGGTTTTAGACAATACAGAACTTGTTATATAGAAATACCGCGTAAGAATGGTAAATCAAATTTATCTGCAGCAATTGCTTTGTATATGCTGTTTGCAGATGGAGAACCAGGAGCAGAAGTTATATCAGCAGCAGCAGATAGAAATCAAGCAAACATAGTTTTCGACATTGCAAAAAAAATGGTATTAAATGACAAAGCTTTGTCTAGTAGAGGAAAGGTATTTCGTAATGCTATTTCTATAGAAGAAAAAGGATCATACTATAAATCTATTTCTTCTGAATCTAACACTGCTCACGGTATGAACATTTCGTGTTGTATTTTTGATGAATTACATGCACAAAAAGACCGTGATCTTTGGGATGTATGTACTACAGCAACTGGTGCAAGAAGACAACCGTTAATAGTTGCTATTACAACTGCTGGTTTTGATAAAAGCAGTATATGTTATGAGGTACATGAGTATGCAAAAAAAGTTAAAGATGGAATTATAAAAGATGAAACTTTTTTACCTATATTATACAGAGCAGATGCAGATGATGATTGGAGAGAAGAAAATGTTTGGAGAAAAGCAAATCCAGGTTATGGAAACATAATTAAAGAAAGTTATTTTTTGCAACAATTTAATAAAGCTAAAAACACTCCATCGTTTCAAAATACATTTAAACGTTTGCATTTAAATATGTGGACTGGATCAGATTCTTTATGGATAGACGATGAAGATTGGATGGCATGTAATTTATTTCCTATAAAAGAAGAAGAACTAAAAGGAAGAGATTGTTTTGCTGGTTTAGATTTAGCTTCCACAAGGGATATTTCTGCGCTAGTTCTTATATTTCCAAATGAAGATAATACTTTTGAAATTATACCGTATTTTTTTGTACCTGAAGAAAAAGTTTTACAAAGAACAGGCGGAGATGGCGTAGATTACAAATCTTGGGTTGATCAAAAATATATAATACAAACAGAAGGAAATGTTGCAGACTATAATTTTATACAAAGTAAATATGTAGAATTGGCTACAAAATTTAACATTGTTTCATGTTCTTTCGATAGATGGAACTCTTCGCAATTGGTAATTAACTTAATAAATGAAGGCGCAAAGATGAATCCTATAGGTATGGGTTTTGCTTCACAATCTGCACCTACAAAAGAACTAGAAAAATTGATCTTAGCAAAACAAATTAACCATGGTGGCAATCCAGTTTTAAGATGGATGTTGTCAAATGTACAAATTAGCGAAGATCCAGCAGGTAATATAAAGGCAAATAAAGGTAAATCTAAGGATAAAATAGATGGAATTGCCGCATTGATCATGGCATTAGCTGAGTATATGAACACTTTAGAAGGTGATTCAAGTTCAATTTATGAGGATCGTGGATTAATTTTTATATAAATTTTATATAGGGGGTATAATAATTTCTTCCGTTTTTTGTATATTTTTGTAAAATGCATGATATTCATGTAATTTTATTTGTATGGGATTATTAGATTTTTTTAGAAAAAAAGAAACAAGAGACAATTACACAAATCAAAGTGGATTAAATCTATTCCGTAATACAAGTTCTGGAGTAAGAGTAACAGAAGAATCCTCGGTGGGTCTAACAGCCGTATGGGCTGCAGTAAGACTATTGTCGGAAACAGTAGCTGCGATGCCGTTAAATTTATATAGAACAGAAAAGGACGGTAGTAAATTTTTAGAACAAGATCACACGTTAAACAAAATCGTTTCTGTTACTCCTTCTCCTAATTACACTTCTTATATTTGGAGATCTACATTTATGAATCATTTACTATTATGGGGTAATGCGTTTTGCCTTATACATAGAAATGGAGGCGCTAGAGTCATAGAAATAGAAATGCTACATCCATCTGACGTTAGAGTGGTTAAAAATGAAAACGATGGATTGACATATTATGAAACAAAAAAAGGAACGTATAATGCAAAAGAGATTTTACATTTTTACGGATTTAGTTTTGATGGATTGGTAGGAAAATCACCAATACAAGCATGTAAGGAAGCTTTAGGTTTAGGTTTAGCTTCACAAAAATTCGGAGAAAACTTTTTTGGTAGGGGAGCGAATTTATCTGGAGTATTATCACATCCTGGTAGATTAACAGAGGATGCAGCAAATAGACTAAGAAATTCTTGGTCAGATCGTTTTGGTGGTATTCATAATTCGCATCAAACGGCTATATTAGAAGAGGGGGTAGAATTCAAGCCTATAGGTATGCCTTTAAATGATGCGCAGTTTATAGAGACGAGGAGATTTAGCGTTGAAGAAGTAGCTAGGATATTTAGAGTACCACCTCACTTAATTGGTGATTTAACAAGATCAACCTATTCAAACATTGAACAACAATCTTTAGAATTTACAAAATACAGTTTACAACCATATTTAGTTAATATAGAACAAGAGTTAAATAAAAAACTTTTAACCGAAAGAGAGCAAGGTGTAAATTATTTAAAATTTAAAACAGCAGAATTATTAAGAGCAGATGCTAATTCAAGAGGTGATTATTATAGAAAAATGTTTGAAGTTGGAGCATTGTCACCAAATGAAATTAGAAAAATGGAAGACATGAATGCTATAGATGATGGTGATAAACATTTTGTACCACTAAATTTAGGTGATATAAATAAGCAAAATGACAGCGTAGAAGAAGATGGCGACGTATAATGATTATCCTAAGTCTGCAACTAATAATGCAAAAAGAGCCATAAAGTATAAAGAAGAAAATGGCTCAAGTTGTGGAACAAGTGTTGGTTGGACTAGAGCGAGACAGCTTGCAAATAGAGAAAAAATTAGTAGATCTACAATTGCAAGAATGGCAAGTTTTAAAAGACATCAACAACATAAAGATGTACCGTATGATGAGGGATGTGGAGGTATAATGTGGGATGCATGGGGAGGTACTTCAGGAATAGAATGGGCTATAAGAAAATTAAAACAAATAGATAAAATGAAAAAAGAAAATAAATCATTGACTGAAAACAGACATATAGATAAAATAGAGGAAAATGACACTCATTATATTATCTATTATTTAAAAGACATGGATCAAGTACAAGAGGATGATCATTATGAAGATAATGAAATGGAAGACAAGCAGAATGAGATGGAGGATAATATGAAAGAAGAAAACGAGATGGAAGATAATTATAGAAATCTTATAAACAGTAAAGATTTTGAAAGAAGAACCTTTACTTGTAAAATAAACGAAACTAGAGATGATAATAAAAATTCTAGACAAGTAGTTGGTTATGCAAGTGTTTTTAATAAACTTAGCGAAGATCTTGGTGGGTTTAGAGAGAAAATAGATAGAAACGCATTTGACGATGTTATGGAAAACGATGTAAGAGCACTCTTAAACCATGATGCTAATTATATTCTTGCGAGAACTACATCCGGTACACTATCTTTATCGGTAGATGATAATGGATTAATGTACAAATTTGATGCGCCAGAGACAACTTATGGTGAAGATTTGTTAGTCTCATTAAAAAGAGGTGATATAACACAAAGCAGTTTTGGTTTTGTAGTAGAGAAAGATGAGTGGAGTAAAGATGAAAATGGAAAAGCGATTAGAACAATTATGAAAGTATCTAGATTGTTAGATGTTTCTCCAGTTACGTACCCTGCATATCCAGATGCTTCAGTAGGAAAAAGAAATTTTTTACAATATAGAACAGATCTTGAAAAAGAAGAAAACAAAAAACAACAAGAAGATTTAGTTAGGAGAAATTTATTAGAGTATAAAATTAATTTATTAAAATTACAGTAAAATGAAAAGTATTACACTTAAAGAAGAGAGAGCTTCTCTAGTTGAAAATATGGAGGCTATCTTGGAAGGTGCTCAGTCAGAAGAACGTGATTTAACTGACGACGAGCAAAAAAGCTGGGAGGGATTTAATGCTGAAATTAAAGCTGTAGACAAAAAAATTGAAATTGCCGAAAGACAAGAACAATTGAATGCGTCTATCGCTGCTAACATTTCTTCTGCTAAATCTACTACTAGTCCAAAGGAATTTAAAAATTATTCCTTTTTAAAAGCTATAAATGAATTCTCAAATGGAAACCTAACTGGTTTAGAAAAAGAGATGGATCAAGAAGCTCGAAACAACAATAGTGGTATTGTTGGACTCGGTATACCTACTGGAGTATTTGGTTCTGAGAAAAGAACTACACCTCAAACAGTTGCGAATGCTGATGAGATGATTGCTACAGAAGTTGGTGATTTTGTTGGAACACTACAAAACATGACAGTATTAGGTGATCTTGCAACATGGATGTACGGACTATCTGGAAACATGAAGTTGCCTGTTTTATCAGGAACTACAGCTACATGGGAAGGTGAAAACGATGCAGCTGCTGAAGCGGGTACTGATATTGGTGGTGTTACATTGTCTCCAGAGCGATTGGCTTCATACATGGACATTTCTAAAATGTTATTAGTACAAACTAACAACTCAGTTGAAAGAGCGATTAGAGATGACATGTTAAGAGCAATTGCTGCAAAAGTTGAAAGCGCTGCACTAGGTACTTCTGATGGTACTGCTAACGAACCAACTGGAGTCTTCGGATTATCTGGTACTGGTTCTGTTGCATCTGGAGCTGCTACTTTAGCAAAAATGATTGAGTTAGAAACTGATGTTGCTGCAAATAATGCAGACTTCGGAAGACTTGCTTATATTACATCTGCAAAAGGTAGAGCTGCATTAAAACAAATTTTAGGAAATCCAGTTGCTGGTGATGCTACTGCAGGTTTAGCTGCTGGTATGCCAATCTGGAATGATAACATGATTAATGGTTATCCTGCATTTGCTACTAATAACATTCCTGATACTTTTAACACAAATACTGAAGCTGGTGTTTGTTTTGGAAGATGGGATGATTTAGTAATTGCACAATTTGGTAATGCACTAGATGTATTAGTAGATCCTTATACGCAAGCTGCTACTGGATCACTTAGAATAATTATAAATTCATATTGGGATACTGCATTTAGACGTGCTGGTTCATTCTCTACATGTGAAGGAATTACATTCTAAATAATTTAATTTATTCATTAATAAAGGGAGGGGGATAAACCTCCTCCTTTTTTTTTATTATAAGATGGCAAGACTACAACTATACGATAATCCAAATACTGCGTTGATCACAACTGCTGAGGCTAAAACTCATTTAAGAGTTACGCATTCTGCAGAAGATACATACATAGATTCTTTAATAATTGCAGCTACTGAGATGGCTGAAAATTATGTTGGTGGTAATTTTATAAACCACAACTACGATTTATTTATGGAAAATTGGAACGATACATACGTAAGTAATGCTGAGACTGTAAAAGGTTTTTGGCAAAATACTTTAAAAAGTCCCGTTAACTTAAAGTATGGTGGATATTTTAGTAAGTGGACGGGTTTGTATCAAATTCTGTTAACTAGAGCACCTTTGCATACTGTTGAGCACATTAAGTATTATGACAAAGATAATGTTTTACAAACTTGGGCAACGAGTGAGTATAATGTTATGAAATTTCAAAATCAAAAAGGTTTTATAGAAATAGTTAATGGTAAAAGTTTGCCTGATGTTTCAGAGCGCGCTGATGCAGTAAATGTTAGATATTCATCTGGATATGGATCTAGTGCTAGTGATGTGCCAGAAGCAATAAGACATGCAGTGTTATTAATCGTAGGATTTTTATATGAAAAAAGAGAAGATACTGTTAGTAGGCTTCCAAAAGCAAGCGAATATATTTTAGATCCATATAAATTATATAATTACTAATGCAAATAGGAGAGTTAATAAAATCAGGAGATTTAGATACTCCAATAGAAGTGTATCAGTATACTAATACTCAAAACGATTATGGTGAAATAACGCAAACTAGTTCGTTATTAAAAACTATATGGGCTGCATTAATAACAACAGGAACAAAAGGAAATGAAAAAGTACAAGACGAAACTATAGTTGCAACTTCTTTTATTAATTTTTTAGTTAGAGAAGATGATGATTTACAAATGAATTCTGCTACAGTTAGTCCTGAAGAAAAATTTACAATAAAATACTTAAATAAGTTTTGGAATATATCTAGTATGGAAAGACAAGGAAGGGGAAAAGGAATAATAATAAGGTGTTATTTTTACGATAATTAAATGGCTAGAACAGGATCATTCGGAGAAACTATTCAAATGAGTCTTGATCAAGATGAGTTAAAAAAGCTTGTAAGATCATTAGACAGAGTTAGAGATGGATTAAGTAGAGAAAGTAAAGTTGAACAAATTGCTTTTGACGCTATGAAGCCTTTAATGCAGTACGCTAAACAAACTGCTCCTGTAAATAAAAACAAAGATTATATACAACCTAAAAGACATTGGAAAGATTATAAACCTGGTGCACTTAAAAGATCTATTGCACGATGGAGATATAAAGGTGGTGCATTAGTAGGTGCTAGGTTTGCGCCAAGATCAAAAAATATAGCATCAGATGGTTGGTATGTACATTTTGCTCATGACACTCATCCTGTAAGAGGTGGAAAACAAACCACAGAATCAACTCCATTTATGGATCATGCAATTCAAGCCATGACAGGTATAACTCATAAATTATTAATAGAAAACACTAAAAGAATGTTAGATGGTTTATGGTAGGACAAGCGATAAAATGGTTATTAACTGGATTTGTAAATCAAAACAATCCACAATTTGAGTTAAGAGAATTAATAAATGATTCTGTATATCCAAATATAATACCTCAGGATTATAGTTTACCTTCAATAGTTTATTCTATAGAAAAAACAGATCCTAGTTCTATAAAACAAGATAGAGCAATTGCAAATACTGTAACTTTAGACATAGATATTTTAGACAAATCGTACGCAACTGTAAGTCAAATTACAACGTTATTAATAACACATTTGCATAGATACGAAAATAGTTACAATTCTAACGATAGTAACAGTATTGGATATGGAGCAGAAAATGATTCTAGTAATTACTATGGAATGAATGCACCTGCTTCTACTGGTTTGACACAATATGTTGGTGGTTTACAAATAAAATATCTTTGTTTTGAGGGATTAACAGAAAACTATGAAGACAAATTAAGAATATACAGAAATTCTATATCTTTTAAGTTAATGTTTGTAGATGATGCTAGTATAAGAGGCGCTGATGTATTTTTAAAATTTGAAGATCTTAATTTATTAGCTACTAATGTAAATTCTACAGATGATCCATTATTTACACAACCTTTAGCTATTGATCAAGGCGTAAATTATTTATTTAGTCCTTCAGTTCATGTTAGTGGTAGTAATAATATAAGTAGTACAGATCTAAATGGTGTTTATGATGTTTATTATGACAAAACGTTAACTAGTAATACTAATAGACCTACTATTAAAAAAAGTATAATTAGTCAACCACAATACAATGGTACAAATTATTTATATTTTGATGAAAATAAATTTTTGTCTAGTATAAATGAAACTGAAAAACTAAACAGAAAGTATGGACCTGTAACGTTTTTTTGTGTGTTTGCAATGCCTGATTCTTATTATGAGTCAAAAAATGCAGCAGTTGTTTTTAAAGATTCTAGTGTAACGACAAAATGTGGTTCAATTTTTGTAAATACACAATATACTGGATCAGGTGGTCAAGCTGGTCATATATTAACAAGATTCTTAATTTCAGGAGCGGTATTGCAAGATGATGGATCAGGTGGTGACAAAGAAAGAAGAACTAGTTTTATAGGAGGTATTGTGTCTTGGCCTATATTTGGAATAAATGTAAATTTTACATTTGAGAAGCCAGTTTATTTTGCGGTTAATTTTAGAAGAAAAGAAGGACAATTAACTAGAGTAGAGGGTGAGTATGATTTTATAGTTAGTAACTACATGGATGTTTACGGAGATAATAATGATTATAACTCTTGGTTTGCTGATGCTTCTAGTACTGGGGGGCCTAATAGTTTTCACGAACATTTTTTTAATTTTGCAACAGTACACAGTGATGTAACTA
>CEQT01068141.1_pt1 | contig 13056 bp, 12 predicted proteins | sample 530951 | NCBI WGS metagenome assembly CEQT01 (sample SAMEA2621132, study PRJEB7988) | marine metagenome | biome: marine biome (ENVO:00000447); feature: surface water layer (ENVO:00002042); material: "saline water (ENVO:00002010), including plankton (ENVO:xxxxxxxx)" | depth 5 m
TTAGCAGCAAAGACAATTGCTAACACTTTTGATTTTACAACACCAAGAAAATATACAAGTTCAGGTGGTGAAGTCGGAACTATACACGGATTTACTGCACAAGGTGGTCCAACAAGGATAGAAGAACCAGAGCTCGGTTTAGCTCGCTATAATATAGAAGTAGTAATGATATATGGAGCAAGTACATGAAAAATGTAAAATTGAATCCTTTCATAAGACAGTTTGACGCCATTAGGGACGAAAAACTGGATATTATTTTTGACAGTAAAAACTGGATAGAAGTAAAAGAATCTGATTGGAAAAGACTTTCTGAGTCACAAACCAAGCAGGGTGATGTAATGCTTCCAACATTTATTGTTGAAGGTGAAACTATGGGAGAAGTTAAAAATGTTTCTTCTCAGAAGGAAGAGATTGATAGCGATGAGGAATGGTACGGTACCGATACAGTAGAAGAAGAAGAGTGACAAACTTTTCAAAAGTATAGGTAGGTAAATTAAATGGCTAAAAGTATAACAGAAGTTATCTTAGGAACAGGAACATTATTTGTTGCCAGTGAAACGGATATAAATGCAGGAACTGCTACATTTCCGTCAACTCCAGCAGATACTCCATCAGCTTCCTATTGGGATGACATTGGTTTCTCTGAAGGTGGATTTTCATTAGAGTATGATAAAACTTTCGAAGATGTCATTGTCGCAGAAGAGATTGACCCTATTAAGACAATCAAAACTGCCCAAGAAGTAAGAATCACAGGTGAGTTAGCACAAGCATCTTTAAGAAATTTAAAGTTTGCTATGGCTGGTGGTACAACCTCAGCAAGCACTCCAAGTTCTGGATTCACAACATTAACTCCTCCATCAACTGACAATTTCGAAGAAAAGTCATTGTTGTTAAGAGTTAATGCTCCGGGAAATGATGAAGCAGGAACTGCAAAGACAAGAGATGTTCAAGTTCCTCGTGCAGTTAACGTTGGTGCATTCTCAATGGTTCATGCAAAAGCACCTCAAAAGGTGACCATAACAGTTGAGTATAAAGTGTTAAAACCTAACACTGGTGCTCCATTTGCACAAATATTTAAAATTATTGACACAGACTAGTCAATAGTAATTAACGATTAGGAGGTAAGTATGTCAGAATTTAAAGATTTTGACGAGGCGGTGAATGAAGCCGACGACAAAAAGTTATCTTTCAAGGTAGCTGGTAAAGTGTACGAAGCACCAAGTCAGCTACCTGCGAAAGTAGTGTTAACCCAATTAAAGTTAACAAATGAAGAAGGTGGCATAGAGCAAAGAGACCTTGGAGATTGGTTAGAAGCTTTGTTAGGCGAAAAAATCTACAAGGATATGTTGGACAACAATGTAAGTTGGACACAGCTCGAGCAAGTTCTAAATTATTTGTTAGAAGAATATGGGGTTATTCCAAAACAGACTGAAGAAGTCGAAGGGGGAGAAGAAGAAGACCCAAAATAAATATTACTTATGGTGATATTATTAAAAGATGGCCTGCTGTCGAAGCAGACTTCTTAAGGTTCTACAACATTCAACCCTTAGAAATTTCTTGGAGATTATTTAAAAATCTCATATTTAGTCTTGTATCAGAAGAATCCTCATTTTATGCCCCTTACATGAAAGAATTGTATGAGGATATGAAAGAAGAATACTCAGAAAAAGAATTAGAAACTCCCAAAGTTCAAGTATCTCTTGAAGACGCAATGAAAGATTTAGGTATGTCTAATGGCTGACGGTCAGGTAGTAATTGACGTACTAGCGGATTTTAGTAAAGCTACTAGAAATATTGCTTCAGGTACAACAAAAATTGCAAAAGATGTAAGTAAAGGAATAGCAGGTCCTTTAAACTCTGTTGTTAATGTCGCAGCTGTTGGAATTATTGCTGGTGTTGCAGTTGGTTTAACTGCAGGTGCAAGAGCAGCAATAGAATTCGAAGATTCATTTGCATTAGTAAAGAAAACTATGGCTGATGTTGAAGACCCAATGGTTTTTAAAGAGATAGCTAGTGATTTACAAACATTAGCTACACAGATACCAGTTAGGTCTGCTGAGTTAGCACAATTAGCTTCTGTAGCTGGACAGTTAGGTGTAAGAGCAGAAGATGTTGCACAGTTTGTTGATGTTACAGGTAAATTATCTGTCGCTACTAACTTAACAGGAACACAAGCTGCTACATCTCTTGCAAGGTTCTTAAATGTTACAAATCAAACTACAGATACTGTTGGAAAATTTGGTTCTGTTTTGGTAGAACTTGGTAATAATGTTGCAGCAAATGAATCAGAAATAATATTATTAGCACAGAATTTTGGTGCAACGGGTACTATTGCTGGTTTGTCTGCAGAGGACATATTAGCGTTTTCTGCAGCAACCAGAGAAACAGGTGTTCAGGCTGCAGCAGGTTCGACAGCATTAGGAAAATTCTTTATGAATTTATCAGATGCAGCAAAATTAGGTGGTGATAAATTAGAAACTTTTGCAAAAACTGCAGGAATGTCTGTTACACAATTTAGACAACTAGCAGAAGAAGATGTAGCATCTGCTGCACAAGCTTTTCTTGAAGGACTCAACGGTATTTCAGCAGCAGGGGAATCTGTTACACCAGTTCTTACTGAATTAGGTCTTAATAATGTCAGAACAGCTCGTTCTCTTTTATCTTTAGCAAACAACTCTGAAGGTTTAGCTGAGGCATTATCTTTAGCAAGAAAAGAGGCAGTAGAACAAAATGCTTTGAATAAAGAGGCAGAAACAAGGTTCGAGACTGTCGCACAAAAAGTAAATCAAGTTAAATCAACATTCAATGTTTTCTTACAACAGCTAGGTGAAGGTTTTCTACCATTGATTAGTAAAGTTTTAGATGGTGTAATTAATTTTGCAAAAGGCCTTGTTGGTTTAGTCAGAGGTTTCAAAGAGTTAGGCAGTGCAGCAAAAGTATTTTTAACTACAGGTGCTATAGGAACTGTTATAAAAGCATTTATGAATCTAGGAAAATTTGCAGCACAAAATGCAGAAAGATTTCCTAGATTAAGAAAAGTTATTTTAGGTGCAGGTAATGCTTTTAAAACTTTAGGTAAATTTGTAAGAATAGCAGCTGGACCATTGATAGCTATTGCAGCAGCTATAGGTGGAATTATGAAGATAGGAAAACTGCAAGGCAGATTTGATGATTTCAATCAAACTGTAGACCAAACAACAAACTCTATAAAAGAATTGACATCAGGTGGGGAAGAGTTTGCTGATGTTTTCAATGAAGAAGTTCTTAAAGGTATAGCAGAAGGGTTGCCTGAATCTATTTCAGAAGGAGTAATGGAAGGGATACAGTCAGGAAAAATCACAGAAGCAGGTATAGAATCAGCAGTAGAATTTGCAGATGCTTTATCTTCAGAAACAGTTAATGCTTTACGAAATGCTGTTGATGTTGGAGATTTAGTAAAAGGTACTGATAATCTAAAAGAAATAGAAAAAGTAATTGAGGGTATAAGGGCAGATGGATTAGAGGACGAATTTTCAGAGGTATTATCTCTTTCTGAAGAAATTAAAGTTGCTTTAGAAAACGGCAATGATGAACATAGCGAAACAGTAAAATTTCTTAGAAATCAAATAGCTTTACAACTTTCTTTTATTGAAGGTCAAAGAAATCAAATAGATGCTGCTGTTGAACTAAGAAAAGCTTTAATAGAGGCTTTTGGTATAGAACTTTTTGCAGAAGGATTTATGATGGGAGTTCTTGATGATTTAGAGTCAATGGAAGAATTTCTAAGTTCAGGAAGAATACCTAAAAATGTACAAGCTGTTATAGATGAATTCGGTCTATTCAAAAAAGAGGTTAAAGATATTGTTGACCCTATGGAAAGAATTGTAGAAACTACTAAAAAATTACAAGAACAAGTTGATGCATTATTTAAACCAGCAGAACTAGAATTTGCAAAACAATTAGCACAATTTGATTTAGCGGAAGCTATTGAAGAACAAAATGATTTAATTCAAGAAGAACTTGATTTAAGAGAGGAAGCTCTTGAACTTACTGACGAACTTACTGAATTAGAGAGTAAGCAAGTAGAAACTGCTGAAGAATTAGCAGAACAACAAGAACTAGTAAATGAAGCCCTTGAAATTGAACAAAGATTAAGAGATGGGATGGCTCTTACTGCGAATCAGCAACTTCAAAGAGAAAAACTTCGTAAAGATAGAAGAAGAGTTGAATTAGCAGCTCAGCAAGGTTCACTTGAATTTGCAGACTTAGAACTCCTTGCTCTTGATGAAAAAATTACAGCCATAGAAGATTCAGCTGTTACACAAGCTGATGCTGATGAAAAAAGAGCCAAAGCTCTAGCTATTACTGAAAAAGCTCAAGAAAGAAGACAAAAAGATATTGAGGATGTTGAAAAAAGAAGAGTTGAAATAAATGAAAGACTTGCTGAATTACCAAGAGACCAAGTAGAAGCTTCTAAAGCTGTGCTTGACGCACAAAAAGCTATTGTAGATGCAAACATTGCAGTAGCTGCTTCTTTTACAGAATTATCAAGTGTAACTCAACAAAATATGGTAGCTATGGCAAAATCTTTAGGTATACCAGTAGGTCCTCTTAATAATTTATTTAATGCTGCAAAATCTTACTTTAATTTTCTTCCAACTCTTGGAGGTATTACTCCACAAGCAATAGCTGCACCAACAGCTGCACAACAGATGATGGCATCATTTAATCAAAGTACAAAATTTAAAGTCGGAGCAAGAGCTATGGGAGGTTCAGTTAAACCGAGTCAAAATTATGTTGTTGGTGAAAGAGGACCTGAAATGCTTAAAATGTTCCCGGGTGGTGGAGGATATGTTACACCAATGGGAGAAGGTGCTGGTATGAATCAAACCAATAATTTAAATCTTAATATTACAGGACTTCCTACTGACCCTATAGCAGCTAGAAGAATAGCACAAAATATTCAAAGAGAACTTAACAAATTATCAAAGGATGGAAGAAGTGGTGTTGTTAGATAATAAATCAACAGACAATATGGTAAGGTGCGAAGCTTACAATTGTTCCCATTACTTTTACCAAATGCCTGAAAGAAAATACAGGTATTGTCCTGAATGTGTAAAAAAGGATATGTGTTGAAAGTTTGGATAGACCAAGATTTATGTACTGGGGATGGTCTTTGCGAAGAGATAGCTCCAGATGTATTTATTGGTTTAGATGATGGTTTGTTTTATGTCAAAGAAGGAGAAAAAATTTTTTCAAAAGAACATGGAAATGAGGAAGGAGCAAAAGGTCTTGCTGTAGTTCCCAAAGGACAAGAAGAAGCTGTAATTGAATCAGCTGAAGAATGTCCCGGCGAATGCATCATGATTGAACCATAAAATGTCAAATACAATAACAATAGGAAGAATGACTTTTACATCTCCTGAATCAATTGATTTTAGTTCTATCAAAACAGGAAGAAGAAACTCTTTAGATAGAAGTGTATCTTTATCTGGTAAATTTGTAGCAGATTCAGTATCGGCTGCAAAAGTTCTAAGAGATGAATTAATATCAATGGCAAACTCTGCTCTAATAGTTCCTTTTACTTATACAGGTGATGATAAATTTGAGGGTTATGCAGAACTTAATAGTGCAAGCGTTGATTCTGCAAAATTAGCAACAGGACTTTTTGAATATGATGTTGATTTAGAAATCAAAGGTAGAGTATCTGAGATGTTATTTGAAAGTAACATGTCTGGTTCTTTATTGACTAATAGTCATTCAGTAACAACAGGAACAACAGTTTATGCACCATGGCATGCAGTGCCTGTAAATGCTTTTAACTATAATCATGAAAAAGCACCAACTGACGCAATAAGAGCTTCATCAGAAGGTAATGTTGCTTTCTTTTATGACCCTGACCTTAGAGATGCAGCAGCTCAATGGACTGTAAATCCAGCTGATTTTTACAAAGGTGCTTGTAGAGTAATTATAAATAATACAACAAGAACAGGATATTTATCAGAAAATGACCCAACAGGACTAACTTTATCAAATGGTATTATTCAATTAACTTCTGGTACTACTGCAGACCAAACAAGATTTACAATAAAATTTTATGACAATGGAAGTTTTGTTAGTGATAGAACTATAGCTGTAACATCTGGCTCATCTGGAACAGAATACAAACTATGGCAAACTGCACAAATAATAAGAAATGAACCACACGAAGCTGTTGTTCGTTTCACTACCTATTCAGATACTAATGGAGATGGGCGTCTCATAGTTGATGCCACCGTCAAGCGAGGTGCTCATCACATTGGTTTGAATATAAGTCAAGGACCTACTGCAGATAGAGCAGCAAACTCTAGAGTAAATCTAGATGTTGTATCTGGTGGTGGTACTTTTACTTCTGCTACTGGGTACATAATTGAAAATGCAAATGATAATTCAGGACAAAGATTTTTGATGGGAAGTCCGCAAGGTTTTACAGCTGATACATCAAATAAATTAATACATCTTACAAATCCACAATTTAAAACTTTTGTTGGATATGTATACAATGCAAGTAATCCAGCTTCTATAGATACTGGCGATGCTGTAAGAGACCAGTACTTAGAAAGTATGTACGAGAACGTGAGACTTGTGAGAGCATAATGGCAGTTACACAAAGGCACATGGGAGCTGGTAACTTTTCTGTAACTTTCAGTCAAGAATTTACCCCAACAGAAATAGTCGAAGCTATTAAAGAATGGGGACATATTGTTATTACTCCTCAAGAAATAGATACAACAACTCTTACAGATACAGAAATAAAAGGCCTATCTATTTATACAGGAATTGTTTTAAACAGAACATTAGAAGAAGGTGTTGTTTCTATAAATGGTCAAGGTCTAGAACTCTATATGGGTGATGGTGCAGCAAAAGGAATGGTCATTGCAGAATCAAATAATGTAGGAAAAGTAAGAAATTATACAGGAACTACTCTCGCAGAGACATTATTTAATTCAACAGCTCAAACTAATAAACCATTAGGAATAATGAGAGATGAAGCTGGTAATTTACAAGCAATTACTCAAGGAACTATAAGTAACCCTGCTGGAACTTATACAGGTTCTCATTTTGTTGAAACATCATTATCAGCACTTAAATTTGTATCAGAAGTATTAGATACAGAATATAGAGTAAATATGAATGGTACCCTTGACGCAGGACCAGCAGCTAATTTATTCAAAGGTGTTGGAACAGCTACTCCAGAAACAATAGTTGTTAAAACTGCATATGGTCAAGACCCAAATCTAGAAGGTGTTGTACCACAAGGATTAAGAACAGAATTTGACGCAACAGATTTTGTTACAAGAGTAGATTTTACTGGAGAGGTAGGTTTTTTTGATACAGCTACAGATGTAGCTGGTGAAGCAAATCTATCTTCAATACCTTACAAAGATTTACACGGTAACGCTTTGAAAAGAGTTGCACTAGTACAAGAACCAGATGTGCCAGAAGCACTATTGAATAGTCGTGCTCAATCTATTTTAAATGAGCTATCAAGAGTTAAGAAAGTTTTAAATCTTGATTTAGAACAATATGAAGTACAAGGTGATATGAAACCGGGTGACTTTATATTTGCGTTTGACCCTGACATTGGTTTCGTAGATACAGAAACTGAAGCAACTGCAGAATCAAGAAGTCTTTTTGAAGTAGCTTTTAGAGGTCAAACTATCAATCCAGTAAAAGTAAGAGTCAAAGGTATTACTTGGCCTGTTACAAATGGTATGGGTTGTTATTTTAGAGATAAAGATGGAAACTATACAGATTTAAGTCAATATGTAAATTACGAATCTGGTTCAGCACAAGTAGAGCTTGGGGATGTTTTAAGAACTATTGGAGATGATTTAAGATTTAGCGAATTCTCATTAAGCAGAGAACAAGCTGGAGTTTTTTCTATTCCAGATTTACCAAGCACACCTACGTTGCAATCTGGGACTTATCTTGATAGTACAGGTATTTCAAAAGGTTTTATAAGAGTTGTAGTTTCTAGACCAACAAATACAGATGGTTCGCAGATAACAGATGGTCAGAGTTATAGAGTAAGATATAAAAAACTAGGTGATGCTCAATATTCTTTTCAAAGTTTTCCTTATACAGGTGTAGCAACAGAAAGTTTATTAATTCAAGATTTAACTGTTGGTACAACCTATCAAGTCGGTGTTCATGTAGTAGATAAATCCGGATTCAAGAAAATGTCTGCATTTGATGGAAGTGGTGAAGATTTATATACTGACTCTTCATCTGTAAATGCAAACTTTGCTACAAATGCACGAGTAGAAATACAAAAAGATGGACAAGCTCCATCAAAACCAAAAACTGCAACAATTGCTTCTGGTCCTCTAAGAGTTCAAGTCACACATAGTTTAGGTAAAGACGGGACAGATGGTAACGGTAATCCATTTGGAAACTTTACATTAGAAGGAGACATTGATTATCTTGCTGTGCATGCAGTAACTCAATCAGGTAATTCACAAAACTTTACTGTTGCAGAAGCTAATAAAATTGGTGAGATAAGAGTTACAGCTGGAAACTTATTACAACAGATACCAGTTATAGGAACAATTAATTTAGCTGATAGTTCTGCACATTATTTTAGATTAGTAGCAGTTGATAAATCAGGTAATGCTTCTAATCCTTCTGATGGACAATCAGCAACAGCAACTCTTATAGAAGAATCACATATTGCTGACGCAACAATTACTACTGCAAAAATTGGTACTGCACAAATAACAAATGCTCTGATAGCTGATGCAACTATTGATAATGCAAAAATAGCTAATTTAAACGCAAGCAAAATAAATGCAGGAACAATAAGTGCAGATAGAATTGGTGCTGATAGTATCACAGCTGCAAAGATTGCTGCTGGAACTATTACAGCAAATGAAATAGCTTCCGGAACAATCACAAGTTCCCAATTAAATTTTAGCCCTTTATCAAGTAGTAATGTTGTTGCAAGTATAAATGCTTCTACTGAAGGGTTAACAATAGATGCAGACACCTTAGATTTGACTGGTGTTGTTAATGTTGGTGAAGCAATAAACATAGGTTCTGGTTCAACTAGTTTCCATGTTGATAGTTCTGGAAATATGTTTTTAGGTGCTACAACGATTGGTTCTGCACCATTTAAAGTTACTGCTGCAGGTGCATTAACAGCTACCTCAGTAACTGTATCTGGAAATATTAGTGGTACTGTCGACCAATCAACTGAAGTTACTGCTCCACTAACTCTAGGAACAAATGGAAAAATTCTTACAAAAGCAGGAAACACACATATAGAATTATCTACAGCTGATGCAAATAGGATACTCTTCAAAAAAAATAATGCAGAATTAGGTGTTATAGATGATGTAGGAGATGGAACAACAGCAGGTTTTACAGTTAGGTCGGGAACATTTGAAACATTATTTTTAGACAGTCCTAGTGCTCTTGGTATTGTCTATAGGAGTAATTTACATAACTTTGTTAGTCGAACTGATAATACTGTTTCAGGAAAGGTTCGATTTGGTGGTAGTTCTGGTAACTCATCGGGACAAATTTTAAAAACAAACACTAATAATGTTTTCTGGGGAAATGCTTCTTCAGCAGGTGTAAATGCAGTACAAGGCACCGGAGAAATAGGAGTAAGCAACAATACTGGTTCTGTTGTTTTTAACAATAATCATTCACACTCTGGTGTAGCTAATCAAAGCTATGTAAATAGTCAAGGCTTTGGTACAGGTAATGGAAACTCAAACTTAACAATAGGTAACGGTTCTAATAATGCAGCTCCCGGTTCACACGCTAATAGTGGTCATCATAATCACTCTGGAACAGTTTTGACAACAGCAGGTTTGAATAACTTATACTCTGGTCCACATAATCACCCTTATTTAGGAAATAGTCACGCAAACAGCAATGGTGCACATAGTAGTGTGATTGCATCTGCAATATTAGCACACAGAATTGAACAATCCCACTCTGATGAAAGATTAAAAGAAAATATTGTTGATACAACTTTGGGACTTGATTTTATAAATAAATTACAACCAAGAGATTTTAATTGGAAAAGTTCATATTTAGATAATGAATATAGTGACGAAGATGAACAACAATCTAAATTTAAAACTTTAGTATCTAATACACAACAGGGTTTTGTGGCACAAGAAATAAAAACTGCTGTTTTTGATGTTACAGGTAGCAACACCGCTTTTGGTGGTCTTAAAATAGGTGACATATCTGAAACTGATAAAAGCTATACAGGTGATGCAGATGACTTTGGAAGAGTTGACTATACACAATTTATTAGTCCATTAGTGAAATCAGTTCAGCAGTTATCAGCTAAAATAGAAGTATTACAAGCAAGAATAGATGAATTAGAAGGAGAGTAATGGCGTTTGAATATAAATACCAACAAAAAACTGTTACTGATGAAGAAAAACTTTTAGAGTTAGAAGATTATTTAAAAGCTCTTGAAGAAGCACACAGAAAACATTCATCTGAAGAGACACCGGATGCAGACAGAATAGATACTCTAGAAACAGAGATTGAAGTTAAAAGAACTGAATTTGAAAGTCTCGGCGGAACTTATCAATAACTATGAGTTATGAAAGATTAATAGAAGAAGAAGAGTTGTCATTAGACGACAAAATATTTATGTCTTCTGAAAAAATTAAAAATATGGAAAATCTTGTTATTGAAATGGAAAGATTAGATTCTGAACAAGAAAAAATTGATGAGGTTATTGAAAATATAAATACAGAAAAAAACAATTATGATTCTTTAATTTCGGAAAGAGATGATGAATGAAATTCGATTTGGGAGGGAAACAATTTATTGAGTTCAAAACAGATGTTACTGGTCTTGAAGAAATAGCACCTATAAAACCAGCAAGCTATTTTTTACCTAAATGGTTTAAAAATATGAATGATGCGATAGAGACTCCAGCTATTCATGAAAAAGGTAAACCAAGTTATTTTGGAAAAAAAGGAGATACAGCAAAAAAACATACTGGTGGAACTGTTAAAAGGTGTCCTGCAATAGTAGACCTTATAACTCAAGGTTTTATTATTCCGATGTGGGCAGATTTTTTAATACAAAGAGATATGGAAACTTTAGAGTGGGATAATAAAAATTTTCCATATGGGATTGAGTTTCATGGCAAAGAACAAATTTTAGGATGGAATCTTAAAAAAACTGATTTTCCAGAAGGAGTAAAATTTATAAATCCATGGAGGATATATACCCCAAAAGGATATTCAGTAATTTTTATGACACCTACATATCAATTTGAAAAAAGATTTACTGTTTTACCCGGAATTGTAGAAACTGACTCATATCATCATGTAAACTTCCCTTCTATCTGGCACACAACTAAAGATGCTATAATAAACAGAGGTACGCCATTCATTCAAGTAATTCCTTTTAAAAGAGATGACTGGGACTTTAAAACATCCCAAATGAATGAAAAAGACTTATATAACGATGCGAGGGAAAAAACAGAACTTAGTACCAAGTTCAAAAATAGTTATAGGAGTATCGTAGGTCGATTAAATGGTTGATGTAATAAACGAGGGTGATTCCAAAGTAGAGGTAATAGATTCTGGTGCGGCAGGTGACGCACAGATTACTGCAGTTCTAAATAATGTAGAACGAGCAGACATTACTTCAACCCTTATAAGTTTTTATAATCCCTCAGACCAGATGGAAACTGGTAATGCAACTGATAATAATGCAGGTGCAGCAACTACATTTAATGGTTTTCAAGTAAATGATGCAACTTTAAGAATACAATCTGGTGCCTCTTCTGGTTCTGTACCTCTAAGTAATTTATATATAGATGGTAAATCTATTATTTCTGATAAAACATTATCTATTGGTACAACTGGTCAAAAAGAATTAAGACTTGGCACAAATGGAACATCAAGATTTAAAATCACAGAAAGTGGATACGTTGACTTTACAAAAATGGAAATCAATGGTCAACAAGGTACTGCTGGTCAATACATAAGAAACTCAGGAAATGGAAATATAGAATGGGCTACTCTTGCAAACAATAATGCTTTTGGCACTGTAAAAGTTGGTGCAACTAATCTAAATGCAGCAAGTGTTGGTGATATCTTTACAATTACTGCTGGAAGTAATGTAACTCTTACACCAGATAACTCAAATAACACTTTGACTATTGGTGCTTCACAACCAAATGTTTTTCAAAACGTTGCAGTTTCAGGACAAAGCACTATTGCAGCTGACGCAACTACAGATACTTTTACAGTTGCAGCAGGTTCTGGTATTCAAATAACAACCGATGCTTCAACTGATACATTAACAATTACAAATACTTTATCTGTGCCAGCAGCAGCTGATGCAGTATTTAAGACTTTAGCTGTCACTGGTCAAGCAAATGTTACTGCAGGTTCTGCAACAGATACTTTGAATCTTGCAGCAGGTGATGGTATGGAAATTACTACAAATGATGGTTCTTCTGAAATATCTTTTAGAAATGAAGCATTAGAAAGACTATCTAAAGAAGGATTTTTAGTATTTACGAAAGCAGATGGAACAGCAGATAAGATGCCACTCAGAAACTTTTTTATAAACCAAACTACAAGCGAAGCAGTTAATGGTGGAGGTTCAAATGTAGGTCAGTCCACACGAGCAATGAGGATGCTAAAATCAGATGGTAGCACATTTAAATTTATGATAATGCCAGCTAATTCCAACGGAGAAAGTTTGGTATTCACCTTTACAAAACAAGATGGTTCTACAGTAACCAAAGATATAACAATGGCGGCATAGTATGGCAGTAAAAACACCAGTAAGAGGAGAGTTTAACGGTAGTGGTGACCTTACAGGTTTATCAGAGTTTCAAGCCTCTGATTTTATTGGTATTAGTGACGGTGGTACAGGAGCAATTACTGCTTCTGGTGCAAGGTCAAATCTTGGTCTTGTTATTGGGACAAACATACAAGCTTTCAATGCAAGACTTACTGATGTATCTGGTTTAGCTGTAACTGATGGTGGTTTCATTGTTGGTGATGGTTCTAACTTTGTTTTAGAAACTGGTAACAC
>CEQT01081486.1_pt1 | contig 12963 bp, 19 predicted proteins | sample 530951 | NCBI WGS metagenome assembly CEQT01 (sample SAMEA2621132, study PRJEB7988) | marine metagenome | biome: marine biome (ENVO:00000447); feature: surface water layer (ENVO:00002042); material: "saline water (ENVO:00002010), including plankton (ENVO:xxxxxxxx)" | depth 5 m
GCTGGGTCGCCTGATGCTGAGTCATTAAATATTAATGCTCCATTAGCAGTAATGGTTGCAGAACTAAATGTTAAATCTGCAAAATCTGTAAACGCAGTTGTGCTTGATGTAGTAGGGTCTACTCTAGTTAGAGAAGCTCCTTTTGCTGTGTAATTAGTTCCACTAGCTTCATTAGAAGTAGTGTAGGCAGTAGTACCTGCTCCCAATGACGCACTACTAGTATACAATGCTAGATTAAATGTACTACCGCCCGAATTTTTAAAATTATGCACACCTTCCAAAAGTTCTTTTTTGAAAGAAGTACACATTGCTTGTGATATTGCCATTACAGCCTCCTTATAATATCTGCCATTTCTTTGTGACCTTGTTTCTCTAGCATACCTGCTACTGTCGACCTGTCACTTAAAATAGCTTGTTTTATATAAATTAAAATAACCTTTTCTATTTGCTCTTTGAAAGCTTCTGCCTGTGCTTTAACCATAGGGTCAGCATTATCACTAACTGAGACTAATCTTTCTAATATTCTCTCAGTCCAGTATTCAGGACTTAAACCTTTATTTTGTGTAGTTTGTACCGCTACCTGCCCTATAGTAGATTCTGTTTTTACACTAAACATTTAATTTCCTATACCCATCTCTAAAAGCATCTTTACGATTATAACCATCTGATTCCAATGTAAGTCTACCTAAAGCCTCTTTAAATCTATTTTCATAATTTGTTAATATGTCTGGCTCACCTTTCATAAAAGTGTAAGCCTCTACTAAACTTGCATATAACAACGCTTCTGTTGCATTAGTTCCTAACCAGGAAGTGCCACTTGAAGCTACAGTAATCGATTCAGGTATGTAAAAATAATGTAATTCTACTGTCAAGTTTGCATCAGGTGACGGAGCTACTATAAAAGTGTCATCATCAAATTGTGCATAAAATTTTGGACTACCTGTTGTGCTAGCAGAAGGATATGCCTCTCTAATAAAACTAACGTCTTTGTTTAAAAGATAATCATAATTATTACTGCTATCTAAAACTGCTAAAGAAAAAGGATATAAATAATCTGTAGGTGTTGATAAATAAGGATTACCTGAAGTTAATGTTCCTGTAACATTTTTTCTAAAGTTAGGTAATTCAACTGATTTTATAATTCTATTTTCTGCCTGCACTATAAGAGTAGGCAGATTAGTTACAAAAGTAGTTTCTGTATTTTGTGTGTAATCTTGTATTGCTGTTTTTAATGTTGTGAATGTCCAACTCATGTTATTACTACCTTAACTTTACCCACTTCACCTTTAATATCTAAACCCATAGTGCTTGAACCAAATTCTGTAACACCACCACCTACAGGGTCAAAAGCATAATAACTAGTTGAATCTTTTTCTCCTGTATCAACTCTAGGATTATATAAATTTTGTGGGTCAACAATATTTAAATCACCTAACTTTAATTGTGGATGGTCTTCATCTAAACATTCGTAACAAACTCTTAATCCATTACGTTTACTGTCAAATATTTCATATTGCAGTTCATTTAGTTTATATGTAAAGCCACATCTATCACATTGTCCTAGTGCTTTTTTACCTCTTGCGTATGCCATTTTTATCTATAAGTTGCTAAATCAGGCACAAACCTTACTGCTGCTCTTTCTCTATCAGCATCACTAACTTCATTCCATAATTCATCATATCGTTGTTTTATCATAGGAATTCGTTGTGCAGCTTCAGGTATTTTACAAGCTAAATTATATGCCAAAGCATAAGTTAAACATGGTAAATACCTAGCAGGTACGTCTGCATTATTACTTGCTACTGTTCCTGCATCTTCAATTTTTTGTATATAGTCATAAACTAAAGTATAAGTTTCTGCATCATCTGGTGTTGACCACAAAACAATTTGTAAAGTGCCTGTATTTTTATCTACAAAATACTGTGTAGGTTTAGCTTTATTTAGTTTATTAGCTTGATGATTGTATTCTGTTCTGGATATTCTGTTTAATCTTTGGTCAAACTGTTTATCTACATCACCTGCATCCGTTCTAATAAAAGCATCTATAACTTCTATAGCAGAACTATCTAGACTATAACTACTAGTGCCAGAAGATAAACTTACTGTGCCTTGTTCAACAGTCCATAAGTTTAAACCTTTGTTTTGCCATTCTAGAAATACTAAATTTAAAGCACGTTTAGCACCCATATAGCTATAACCAGAGCGTAATTCAGCTCCAGCTATATCATAAGCCTCTTCCATAATATCGCTTAAATCTAAATTAAATGTATGCGTACCGCTTGTTGCCATATTAGTTTTTCTTAATTCTAGTTATTGTTATTCCAGATTTAGTTTTACTAATCTTCTTTTTTGAAGCAGGAGCTTTCATAATTTGATTTCTCATATTCGCTCTACTTATTACCATACTAGCACTTCCATCTTCTTCTTGCCTGTCTTATCCTAGAATTAGGGTCATTTCTAGTTTTAGCAGAACTACGTTTTAATTGACCAAGTGACCTTGCACAGTAAGACTTTCTGCGTTTAGCAGCTTTACTACCTTTTTTTACTTTACCTGTAACTGCTGTCTGTAACTTAGAACCAGGATTTGCTTTACGATATGCAGCAACTCCTTTCTTAGTCATACCAGCACCAGCTTTGGTGGGTCTAAAGTTTGCACCTTTACCCTTAGTAGTTCTAGGTATAGATTTGTCTCTTTTGCGTTTAGTCACTAAAAATAAATTTAAGACCTTTTATCTCTGCGACCACCAGCAGAAGAACCTTTAGTAGTCATACCGCCACCGAACATTCTTTTGACATAATCTCTGTATTGTTCAACTTTAGCTTCTTTTCCTACTTCAGTTTTCATACCGCCAGCAGCCATGTATTTTGACTTTTTCATGCCACCGCCAGCCATATATTTAGTATTTTTGCTTCTTCCGCCACCAGCCATGTATTTAGTATTTTTACTTTTACCACCGCCAGCCATACCTTTAGTTGTTTTTTTGCCTGCCATAATCTCCTCTCTGTTAAATAAATATAATACTCTGTTTTACCAGAGTATTATAAATTAGAATGATACTACTTTTTTTTAGTAGATTTCTTTTTGGTTGTTGTTTTTTTAGTAGTTTTCTTTTTTGGTTTTTTACCACCAACATAAGCTTCATTTACATCAGGTGTAGACGGGTCATCAGCCACAAAGTGACCATCCTCATCTCTTGCTCTGACTCCATTTAATTCATCACACTTACGTTGTGCATCTTCTAAATCAGGGTCAGGACCAAAAACAGGTCTATAGATACCATCATCTCCTAAGCTTAAAACTTTATATTGAGGTGGAAATTCACCAGTTTCTGAAACTACATTACTTTTACTTTTAGCCATAATAAATTCCTGTTAATCAGAATATACTTTAACCATCTCTAATACTATGGAATAAGTATCTCCTGAACTGTGACCTTTAGTAGTAAATAGAATATCTCCATTTTTACCACTACCTGCATTATTAGGAATACCACCAAAGTCTTGAAAGTCCATATGTCCATTACTACTTTCTGCTAGTTCCATTAAAAGAACATTAGTAGAGGCATTAAAGAACAATTGAACTGACATACCAACAATGGCATGGCTAATACGCATAATTCTAACTTCTGAGCAAGAAACTCCTGCAGAGTTAGAATTTAAAGCAGAAACATCTACTTTAGCTACTGCGGATTCGCCTGTGCCATCGCTGACATTGGTAAACTTCATAATACAGTTTCTTTCACCATCTAAAATGGTTTGTGAAGTTACTGTATCAGCCATAATTTACTCCTATTAAGGTTGGTCAGTAAATGCTGGAACATCTGCACCTTCTTGATTGCCCCAGATATACCAATTAGTTGAATCTTTACCTAATATATTGATTTCAAATAAACCAAAGTCAGTTAAAGTTAGAATAGAGTTAGAATCACCATCAGCATAAACAGAAAGATTATCTGCATTAGAATCCAAATGTATAATTCCTCCTAAGAAAAAATTAGTATCTGAACCTGTTGTAATAATAAGGTTTTCTGTTTCTTCTGCTGCTCCACCATAAATAAATTTAAAGTAAACACCTGCAGCAGGACTTGGTAGTGTAAGTGTTCTATCTGCTGTAATAGCAGGAACTACATTAATACGACCACCATTAGCAGTTGCTGTAAGTGTTGTATCTGCATCAGTAAGAGCTACAGGTGTAACTTTCATACCATCACCATCTAAGGTGAATTCAGTAGTTATAGCTCCTGTAGTTGAATTTTTAGAAACGACTGAAAAGCCGTTTTCGGACCTAAGCGGTCCTGAAAAAGTTGAGTTTGCCATTATTAAGTCTCCTTAAAAGTCTATCGTCTTGGCGAGTCTGCTAGGTCAGTCGATAGAAAAATATTACCCTAGACGAAAAAAAGGGAGACTCTTGCGAGCCTCCCTTAAAGTTCTTACGAACTACCTGGTGAACCAAAGATACCAAGTGGGTCAGATACTCCAAAGGAATATCTTTCTCTAGCTTTGTATCTAACATTACCAGTATCAAAGTCACCATCCATAGATGTAGTCATAGGACTTCTGACAAAATGCTTCATGCCATCAGGAATGTCAGTAGTAATAAAGAAAGCATTTGTATCAGTCAAATAGTGGTTGACTGTAAAGCCTTCTGGAATTACTCCATTAGTCTTGATTGCATTGATGTCATTATCAGAAGTTCCGACTCTGAAGTCACTTTGCAATAATCTAGTAGCAACAAACTGAAGGTCAGATGGTACTATTAGTTTTCTTGGTCTGGCTGCAATTTTAAGACCTCTTTCATCAGTATATTTACCAATTTGAATAACTGCATCCTCGAGAGATGTTTCATTCAAGTCAGCACCTGAAGAAGGTCTATTGCTGTTAGTTCCACCACTTACAAGTGGGTGAGCTGTGCTAAATAAAGCAACACCATCACCTGAAGAGAAAGTTGTAGAGAATCCATTATTTAATGGAAACGCTGCTTTCACTTGTTTTGTGTAAGCCATTGCACGAGCCAATGCTTTAGTGTATCTACCAGAAAGAGAAACATAAAGGTTATCCTCCATTGCTTCTTCTGTTATGGAATACCCCATAGCAATTGTTTCGTGGGTATAACGTGCTACGAAAGACTCTTGTGCAGTATCGTAATTTATAGCTGAACCTTCATCTTTTACTGGAGCAGCTCCGAAACCTGATAACTTAAGTTCTTCTTCAAAACTTCTTTCAGAATTCTCAGTTACATAAATTTCTTCATGCTCATTTTCGTAGTTGTTGTACTCTTCTCCAAACAAGGCATTTAGTCCAGGTAGGAGTTGTTTTAGCTCATTAGCTCTTGATATAGCTGCCATAATATATCTCCTTAGCCTATGCCTGTTGTGTTGAGCAATTGATGCCCTACGTTAAACATAACAAGTACATCTGTAAAACTATCACCGATAGCACTATCTGGTCCGTCAACAAAGTCAACGAGTTTTAAAGGTAGTGTAGCTGTGGTAGCTGCTGTACTTCCGTCTACTGCATTTTTGCTTGTACCGATTGTAGTACTACCTGCAGTTTGAACTACTGCAAAGTTTTTCCCAAGGTCATCTTGAGTAAGTGCTTCGTCAGATTGCATCTGCATGAGTATAAAAGGGTCTGTAGCAACATACGCAACAATATCATCTGCTGCCGTAGAAGCAGGATAATATTGATTTGGTGTGAATTGACCTGTAGTTGGGTCTGTGTAAGCACAACCAAGGAATACTCCAATGGGAGTTAATGATGTAGTACCAGTATCTTTTTGGATAGTGGTATTAGGGTTATCATCTGCCCATTTTACAAAATCACCATAAAATATGGATGTGCCAAAAGCATTTTTAATTTTGTAATGAGTTACTTTACCTTGATAAGGACTTCCAACAATTGTTCCAACTGGTCTTGCTCCGTGAGGAGTCGCACTTGAAGCCATAATTGTCTCCTTAAATTAAATTAATTATTAAAGACTCCTAAGAATCTTTACCAAAAGTTGTTTTAGAATTACGTTCAAAAACTTGTTTTGTCGCCATTCTATTATCCTGGTCTTTAAAGTACACATTGTCAACAGATTCGAGTTGAGCCTGAGCTAATTTAGCAAAGTGTTCATCTCTTGCTTTCGCCTTTTCTGCTGGCATTTTGCACAATAATTGTCCTCCTATCTCTACATTCCCTTTCTTTGCCCACTCCGAGTTGTGGTCCATCATGTGTATTTGCAATTCAGGATGGTCTTGCAATTCACATGGAATCCACCCCTCACGAAAACGTCTAGATACATTAGGATTATCAGACTGACCTAAAAGGGCAGTTCTAATATACCTAAATACCCAGCCTTCTTGTGGGTCAGGTGCAGGTAGGTTTGACACATTTTCCCAACTTGGTGTGTGTTGGGTAGCCTCTCGGCTATCTGTTCCCCTAGGGGTACGCTCTTGGTCTGGAGAGTCAGTAGAAACTTCCTCAGCTTGATTAGTGATATTATTTTCTTCTGACATTTAAGCCTCCTTTAATAATTGATTTGCGTATTGCTCTGGACTAATACCAAGTTGGCGAGCTAGCTTAACTTGTGTCTGAGTCAATCGTATTTGCGAGGGTTTCTTATTACTGCTATCCCTCGTGGCAGATGCGACAACTGTTGAAGGTTGTCTTTTTTCTTGTATGGGTTCTTCAACTTCCGTTGTAGAAACACCAAAGAAACTGGGGTATTCTCTACGCATAGCTTTGTCTACTTCTTCATAATAAAGTTTTGACTGCGTTTCAGGTAAAATTCCTTGATTGCGTAGCCTTTGGTCTATAGTCATAGCATAAGATGTCATTTCTTGATGCTCTGGTACTGTACTCATAAACCAAGGATTTTGTGAAGACCAAGCTTGCATATCTGGGTCTATCTGTTGTTCTTGTATAGGCTGTTGAGGTAAATTCTCTGCTATTTGCTGTTGCAAAGATTGTGCCATAGTAGGAGATTGCTGTTCAGCTAATGTAGCTCTAGACAACAACTCTTGTGCCTTTGTCATTTCATCAGCATTACCTTCTTCGTAAGCTTTTTTAAATTGTTCTTGTGCGTTTTGTTTTGCCCACAAAGCGTTATTGTATGCTTGTTTATTTAAAACTTCACCGCCTTGTTGCACCATAGCTTGTAGCCTTTGGTTTTCAGACATTAAAGTTTGTAATCTCTTAACAGCTTCCTGTGATTCTCTTGTGGCTGCTTCTTTAGCTCTACGTTCTTCGTGATACTCATATTTAATTTGAGCAATTCTTTTACCTGCTCTTTCACTATAATCAGCTATTTCTTTATCTAGAGTATCATCATCTATTTCTGGAACATCTGATGCACTCTCATCTTTTGCAGGTCTTCTATCCTCTTGTGGAGTATCGTCTATGACTTCAACTTGTAAGTCTTCAGGAACGTCATTTTTAATTTCTGTCTGCACACCAAAAAATTTATCTTCTTGAGATTGTTGTACAGATTCAGATATTACAGGTTCTTCATTTATTATTTCAGTATCACTCATGCTCTAACTACTCCAGTTGGGTCATCAACTACTGCTTCAACAGTATCGTCATTAATTAAACGAAACTCTTGTCCATACATTTTCATGCGAGTACCAGAGTATGCACGAAATACTACCCAGTCACCTACTTTACACCAAGGTCCACTAGGAAACCTTTTAGTATCGTTGTAACATTCTGGTCCAAGCTTCATAACATATCCGCAAATATTACTGACTTCTTCATCTTTAATAGTTTGCGTAGCTTTTACAATGCCACCATCTGTTTTCTCATCTGCTCTAGGCATAGCAACTAGTATCTTCCAGCCTGTAGGTTCAGGCAGTTGTGATTTAGTTTCTTTGTCTATTTCAGGAGTTTTAACACTTTCTGGTTCTGGTATTTTAACTTCTGCTTTACTCATATATTTTGCACGACTTTAAGGAGTCGAGTTCCTATTCTGTGAGAACTCTTTCGACATAATCTAAAAGTTCTCGTTCTGCGAGAGCTAAACCCTCGATAATACCTGATATCCTTTTATATTCAGAAAAGTCTTTAATACTTCCTGTCGCTAAATGGTCGGTATGTTCATTCATCATACCACGCAACTTCAATTTCATATGTTCTGAAAGTGATAGCTGTGTGATATCATTGTTCATTCTATTCGATATCTTTAGCTAAATCCTTACCAATGTCAAGACCAAGTTTATATTCATCTAAAGTTTGTTGTCTATCGGCTTGTTCTTCTTCTATCAAATCGCTAGCAATTTGCTGTCCTATTTTTAAACCTGCTAATTGATTCTGAGAAGATATTCTTTCTCTTTCTATGTCATCACGATTAGCTGCTTTTGCTGCTTCTAATTGTAAGTTAGCTTGGTCATCAGCTATTTTACGTCTTAGCTCACCCTCTTTAATAGCAACTTCTCTTTCTTTCATTTGTATTAATGGGTCTTTTATTTGTTCTTGTGCCTTTTCTTGTGCAGCTCTTTGCTGTGAAGTGCCTAACACTCTCTGTGCTGCTTCAGCAACTAATGCTGATATACGTTTCTCAACATCTGCTGGTAAAGGTTCACCTTCAGGTGGTAGCTCAATACCCATCTCTTCTTCAACCTGTTTTCTGTATAACATGGTTAAATGTTGATTAACATAATCAGAAGCTGCTGCAAGAATAGTTGGTGCTTTAGGACTTCTTTGTACTATCTGCATTATCTCAGGATTTTCTTGAGCTGCTGCAATTGTAGCTATATGTGCTTCATGGTCTTGTTCTATAAATGCTTTTACAGGTTTTCCATTGATTAAATTTTGTACTGCTGTAACTGGGTCAACAGGTTTTATATCATCAGTATCAGGAACTATTGCATCTACATCTTCAATTCCTAATACTTCTAGCATTTGTCTATGTAATTCAGGAAGGTTATACATCTCAGGAGATGATTGTGCTAACTGCATAGCAGCTTGATACTGCATAATTCTTTGTGCCATTGTTGCAGCATTAGGGTCTGATACAGGCAATATATCTACTCTGTTGTCAAAGTCTGAAACTTTAATAAACTCTTCTTCATCCATTTCATAAGGATATTTTGGCTCAGTAAAGTCTTTTACTATGCCTACTAGAATATCAAACTCTTTACGCATAGAGGCATGAAGTCTAGCCTGTACTGCACTCATAACCTTTTGATTACGTTCCAATAAAGCTAGTGTAGTACCAACTGGTGCTTGATTATTCATGTCTGATATTTTCATATCAGAAATACTGGCAAACCTTCTGCCTTCTTCTACTATGTTTTGCAAAAGTTGATACAGAGTACCTGATGGCTCTTTATAGGGTAAGAATGTGATATTGTCTCTGATTGCACCACCAGGCACATCTACATCTCTAAACTCTCCAGGCATGATTGGGGTATCATCACCTTTTATTCTCAGACCTCGCGCTTTTAGTCCTCCAGGGAGATTAGATAATGTTCCTGAATCAACAAGTTGTCTTAGTATAGAAGTTGCAGATTTTGCTAAACCACCTACCATATGAATTAAACCAAATCCGTAAAATCCTAAACCAGGCAAATACTGATAATGCACAAAGTGCATTCTTCTAATTTTATTAGGGTCATCTTCGTAATAATTTCTACGAATGCTTAAAACAATCCCACTAGGATAATCAATAGTAACTACATAAGGTATCGCTATACCTGTTTGCTTTCCTTTAGAATCAGTATCTTCAAAGCCTTCTAGGTCTAAATCAACCTGCATTTCTAGTATGGTATGGCTTTGGTCGTAGTTGTAAGTGTCCTGTTCTCCTGTTATATCATTATATTTTTTAGTTATATCTGATAAATTTTGAGAACCTGCAGGTAATTCAACATCTCTGTAGAATCCATTAACTTGCATTTTTCTAATAGTATTAGAAGATTTACGCATTACATGGGTAGCACGTTCACAAGTCTCTAAATCACTAGCTCCATAATTAACCACAACATCTTCTGCAGGTACAAATATAGAACTAGGTCTATCTAAACTAGGGTCAAAATAAACTTTGCGAAAAGCAGAACCAGCTAAAGGCAAAGAAAAAAGCATCTTTTCTGTTTCTGTTCTGTATTCTGACATTTCATATGTCAGTAAGTAATTCAAATAATCTTCAACTCTCTTTGCTTGTTTTTGTTTATCGTCAGTAATCTTGCCAACAATTTTAGTTCTTACAGGACCTTGAGCAGGAAACATTTCGGTTATTGATTGTGACTGGAAACGTATTACTGCTTCTGAGAGCATTGGGTGAAATACTCCACAAGCACCTGCCCAAGGCTGTGTTCTTTCTTCAATCTTCAATCCTAGCTGGTCTAAGCCTTTTGTATATGTTTCTTCCCAGTCAGAACGTGATTCTTTGTCTCCGTTATATGCACTAACTAAATCATTACCTAATTCAGTCAAAGCATCATCATCCATAAAATCAGCAAGATTTGAGTCAAAACCTTGGTCGCCTACAGGTATTGCATTAGGGTCAAAGTCTATAATCATGCCACCATCATCAGTCTCAATAGCTACTGACTCTGGGTTTTCGATTGCAATGCTAATAGCTGAATCTTCTGGTTCTTGTTCTACAGTACCATCTACAGGAGTAGCTGGTCTTCTTTCTATTGCCATTTAAAATCCTAATAATAATTTGCAGTACGATTATGTTCCAAAGGTTCATCTTCTTCGTCAGAATACAATGAAACAAAACCACCTTGTCTGAATCTTAACAGAGCTTGCGTAGTGCTATCAACTAAATCATCATGCTCCATATTTGGAAATCCAGCAAACTCTTCTATCGTTTCTTCTGCCCAACGAGTCTCAGGACACCATATAACTCCAGATGCAAACAAGTCAGATACTGCATTTACTCTAGATATTTTGTCGTTACCTCTACTAGGTGTGTACTCTTGAACTGGTATTCCCATTGCCCTCAATTCAAATATTAAAGGCATACCTGCTGCTTTTGCTTCTACAATAAACGCATCAGGTGTATAAGCTCTATACTTTTCCATAGCCATTTTCTTTAACTCTGGAAACTCTAAACGCTCTTTATACGCATCTAACAATATTAAATTAGGTGCTAGCATTCCGTCATCATCTTCTAAATAAAAAACACCCCAGGTAGTGCAAGCAGAAAAGTCAGCTCTTTGATTTTTCATAAAAGCTGTGTCCCAGCTTTGTATTACAAATTCACATTGTGGAGGTTCTCTACCTTCCCATATATTCCACCATTCCCTTTTGACTAATGCACCTTCTTCAGATGTAGGGTCTTGCTGGTATTGAGCCATCCATTTGCTATTAGGTAGCTCTGCTTTTAAAGCCTGTAATTCTTCTAGTTTCCAAAATTCTTCCCACAAAGGGTTGCCTGAAGGCATAATGGCAGGAAGTTCTATGACTTCCCATTGGTCAGCACCACCACGTTTTATGCTAGCATCTATGACCTGACCTGTTAAATCTTTATTGTGCCACCTAGTCATCACAACAACGATTGAACCATTAGGTTGTAAACGCTGTCTTGGACCAGATGTATACCACTCGTATGTTCTATTGAATACGTTTATATCAGCACTAGCACCTTCTTGCTCAGAATGGGGGTCATCAATAATCAAAAGGTCTGCACCTTTACCAGTTACTGCACCACCCACACCTATCGCAAAGTACTCACCACCTTTGTTCGTATTCCAACGACCAGCAGCTTTGCTATCAGATTGCAAGCTAACTCCAGGAAAAACTTCCTTATAATCCTTGCTATTTACTAAGTTCCTAACCTTTCTACCAAAGCCTACAGCTAATTCTGCAGTATGTGCAGTCTGTATTATCTTCTTATCAGGATACTTACCTAGAAACCACGCAGGTAGCAAATAAGAGGCAAACTCACTCTTAGTATGTCTAGGTGGCATATTGATGATTAAACGCTTTAAATCGCCTTTAGCGACCCTTTCAAACGCATCAGCCATTATTTCGTGGTGTTTACCATGAATAAACGCTGACCACATCTCGCCCACAAAAGACATAAACTCTTCGTGGCATCTATCTCTTGTTTTAGCCTCTTCTAATTCCTCTAGTAAAGACAATAGCTCCTGTTTTTTAGCAGGAGATAAGTTTTTAACTTGGCTTAGTAAGGCTTTGTTCATGTTTATTACGCTCCCTTCTCCATAAAACAAAGAAAAGCAGAATTAATGCAGGTTGCAGGAATACAAATATGACGATATTAGCTAGCTGATATCCCATTCCAGTTACATTCCCAGTCACTTGCAAAATATAAACACAAATATTAAAAAATTCGTTAATAATTTCTTGCATATAGTAAGTATATACTAATTTAATAAATACTTCCTAAATAAAAATCTTAGTAAGTACTTAGTATAATAAGTATTTACTAAAAAATTAGTATTTACTGGGTATAGGAACTACAAGATTTTACCATATTGCACCCCCTTCACAGAAAAATCAAGTATTTTTCAAAAAATATTATAGGGGGGTGCAGGATTCCTAGGCAAATACCTAGAAAAAACCTATATCGGAGCTAAAAAAGCTAGCAAACTGCAATATATTAAGGGGGGGGTACGTCAAAATGAGTGATATCCTGTGCAAATCACTATGTATTATAGTCAGTCAAGTAACGCTATTGCACACAGGGGGGTGGGGGGTACTCATCAGCTCGTTCTTTTCAAAAAAAAAGGGGTAGGTGTAAATAAATAAAAAAAAAGATTGCATTACGCTAGCAAGTGCGTATGATACTAAACCCGTTTTTATTCCTTAACTAGTTTCTAGCAGGGTCTTAATCTTCTCTTCTATGTCTGCTTCTATCTCGTGCGTATCTCGTGCTTCCTTCGTCTCTACTACATCACTAAACAATGCAACGCTCTTACCTAGTAATTCCAGACTACGGATTCTGCTCGCACTACTGTCAGCTTCTTGTGATTCTTTATATAGTCTTTCAAGAACATAACTCCTTGTTCGTAT
>CEQT01138916.1_pt1 | contig 12872 bp, 14 predicted proteins | sample 530951 | NCBI WGS metagenome assembly CEQT01 (sample SAMEA2621132, study PRJEB7988) | marine metagenome | biome: marine biome (ENVO:00000447); feature: surface water layer (ENVO:00002042); material: "saline water (ENVO:00002010), including plankton (ENVO:xxxxxxxx)" | depth 5 m
GAGAATTTCGCGCGAAATCATAATCGTAAGTAAGAATCTAGTTCTTAAGTTTGGTTGATACTTGTTGTGTATAAGAGAAAAAAGTATTTCAATTTTAGAATGAAATCAGCTTATAATTGAAATGATATATGATAAAAAAACATTGAAGATACAAAAAACCATGCGCGTTGTCGGGTACTCCCCTTTTATCATCAAGCCTATTGGCGGCTTCAAATGCCCCTATATTAACTTTGGACAATGCTACCATCTTATTCTCCCGGCTCTCGTGGGCGCTGGTGACGTCCCAGACAATTTCTATAACTTTGTGGAGCGACGAGGCGACCCCACAGCCCCCCTTATGAAATGGAGGGTGCACTGGCATTGCCGAAACATCAAGTTCTATTGGCCTTTTGATAACAGATGTCCGATAGAAAACGGAAAAGACGTTCACATCATTTTCCTCAAATACCGCACTATATTTAACTGCCTCATTCGTCTTATGGTGTTGAAAAAAAGGGGTCAAACTCGCATCAGAACCAGAAAGAGCTTGAGAGTTTCCAATCTGTTTCGTGGTGTCGGTCACTCCAATCTCAATCGTCACATTATTTCATTTATTTAATAATGAGATTTGTCTCTACTTTTTCCAAAGATAAATAAAATTGAAGTATTTTTTTTGCCTATGTAACCAAAAAACATCATGAGTGCAACCGAATACTCTCCTTTTATCATCAAGTCCATTGGAGATTTCAAATGCTCCAAATTCGAGTTTGACAAACGCTACCTTCTCATTCGGTTGAGCAAAAGCTCGTGGGACCACTGTAACTATATCTGTGAATATCATGAGAAAGACAAGCCGCTAATGAAGTGGAGAATGCAGACACGCGGCGAGTTCATCAAGGTCTATTGGCCCCGGCACGGGGATCCAGAATATGTACAAAATGGGTCCCACGTTCACATCATTTTCCTGAAATATCGCACTATATTTAAGTGCCTCATTCGTCTTATGGTGTTGAAAAAAAGAGCCCAAACTCGCATTATAGCCAGAAAGAGCCTGAGAGTCGCCAATCTGTTTCGCGGAATCGGTCACTCGAATCTCAATCCTCACATTATTTCATATATTTGAAAAATCTCAAAAAATAGTATTCGTATCTTTTTTTTCTCGAGAAAAATTGAAATGTTTTTTCGAGATACATGAAACGTAACAAGCCACATGCAATTTCCTTCCGAAATCGAAATGCTCATCAAGCAATTCGCGCAACCGCGCGCTGCTACCACGCATCCCGATTGGCGCGAAGGTTCCAGCATCATTTGGGAACTTGTATCAGACCCTTGGTGGTATGATTTCGAGGTGCACGGCAAGGCAGAAGATACCTGGGTCGACTGGTGTAAAGATAAAATGATCATCGGTCCTCCGCGCCAGCGAAGTAATCGTGAAGAAGCCGAGCTTGACGAACACTACTTGACTCCAGAAGATATCATCCGTCACTACCTACCATGGTCCAGAACCTGGCCCCACCCCGACGACCACTCTTGGTGTAAAGTCCGGGCGGTGCCGAATTGGGCAAAAAAGGAGTATATTGAACGCGCTTCTAATCATAAAAATTTCAAGGTGGCTGGTTTATTCCGCCACAAAGGTATTGGGCATTCCAATTTGAACAAAAAATGTCTCGAGTTTATTTAGAGCACCTTCCTCTCAGCGCGCTTTTTGTTAGATTTTGATATAGATAATTCTTTTTTTATTCATCGTCACTATCTTCAACATGGACTTCAATTCCACCACCACCAGAGCGGACTTGATTCACTGCTTTACGGAAACTGGGGTTGCATACGCCTAGAGCAAATATGAGACAGCGAAACATGATTGGTTTTTCAATAAAAAAATATATAAAAACTGCTTCAATTATTGAGGAGTTATGGATGTGGTAATGAGTGGTGAATTCGTGTCTTTTACAAGCGCCACCCAGGTGCCTTTGCTAGCGACTTCATCTTCTTTCATGGACGTAGTTCGGCTTACCCAACAGCAGCTTCGGTCAAAGTTTGAATTCCATAATTCCAAATAATCTTCGGCGCTTTTCACGCAAGTATAGATGATGCTATCTCCAGGGTCGTCATAGCCGCCGGCGCGTCCCAGCAACCCTTGCACAATGATATCATCCATGGGAGTTTTCGTATAACGCTCATACCATACCCCAATGTGTTTCTTTGGGAAGGTTTTAGAGCACCGTGCCTTTTCTTTTAAAAAGATAAACGTATGTTTTTTAGGAGGAGAATGAAGAATGTAATCTATTTCAGAGACAATTTCTCCAGTTTGGGGAATTATATATGATTTGGAGAGATTTTCCATATCATAAAAGACATATTTGAACTCTTCTTCTGAAAAGATAAAATCACTACGTTTTCCTTGAGAATTTCGGGTGCCAAACATATTGATAACAACTTCATATTGAGACAATCCCGTCGGTGTTCGAATCACATGATATCTGGGGGTTTGATATCGTGTTTCTATTTCTTTTTTCAATTCAATTAGTGTGTCTTTTTCATATTCAGAGCCACACAATGGTTTGTATTGAAATATTCGTCCATGGTCCATGAAGTGTTGAACTCCGTGATATCCTTCGCTAGCTTCGAGTTTGGTGATAGCATAATGATGAGTGAGCGTATCCATGCCATCGTAAAGCGTTCCGTTGGGTGTTGCGGAAAACTGAACGACTTTTATTTTTTTTTTGACTAAATATTCCATGTCTAAGAATCCCAATGTTTCAAATACTTTGGCCAACGTATGTGTTTTTCCGGCGGCGATTTGAACTTCATCAATGAGAATCAATACATTTGTTTTATCTTGTATGCTGTTTTTAAATCCACGTGGTAGTTTATTTCGATGATATACGTTGTTTTGAAGTGAAGGGGGTAATCTAGCTTTGGTTTGTTCTTCCCATTCCACGGAAGAGAATCCCGTGATAAAATAAATATTTTCCGGAGGGACCCCCAAAGTGGAATGATTCATAAAATCTTGAGAGCAAGCAAGCATAGCGCCCGTTTTTCCACCTTGAGCAAGTCCAACCACCATCATCATGGCTAGTTCCGAGTTCTGTTCAAAAGCGTTAACCACTCGAGCGCTCGCCGCGCGCTGATTAGGGTAAATGGTCGAGCCAGTCATGGTGCGCCGGGGAATGTTCTGGGAATGTTCGGGGAAATTTCCGGGAATATTCCCAAGCGTGAAGTTAGCTAGAGTATCATCTAGCTTTTCATTTCAATTCTTATAAAGGGTATAATCTGGGTTTTTTTTGGCTGTTATGATTTGTCTCTACTTTTCATTTTTAGAGACAAAACGAATAAAAAAAAAAATATATAGGCAATGCAGAAATGAGTGAGGTATACAGAAGTGAGTCATTAAAAAAGGTTGGTTTTTTTGATTTTTTTTGATGTTTATGGGTTTTTTTGATTATGTAGTGTTTATGGGTTTTTGATTATGTAGTGTTTATGGGTTTTTGATTCTTTAGTTGATTGCGGAGCTTTCATGTTCGCATACCATAGCCTCGAGAATTTCAGCTAGTTTCGCTGCACCAACATGCATCTTGAGCGCTGCGGTTGCCTTCATCACTCGGCTCTGTGCCTCGCGGCTGGCGATTTTCTCATCATGTGCAGCTACAAATGCCCGAGCTGATTCGTCGCCATTCTGAGCTGCGGCGCGCTTTTCTGCGAGTTCAGCCTCAAGAGCCAGCTTTTTTTCCTCTTTCTGTGCTTTTTTTGCTTCGCGCTTCTGCTTCGCTTCATTCCGAAAAGCGGCGTCTTTTTCGCGAAGCGCCTTCTTTTCTTCACGAATCACCTTACGCGCCGCAGCTTCTTCCTTCTTGCGGAGTTTTTCGGCTTCTTTCTCAGGGTCAAGCTTCGCTAGACGTTCAGCCGCCTTTCTCTCTTTTTCCGCCTTAAGTGCAGCTGCTTTTTCCGCCTTTGCCGCCTCCTTCGCCGCCGCCTTTTTCTGCTTTTCGGCCGCGGCTAGAGCATCTTTTTCGGCTTTTGCTGCCAATTTTGCCGCCTTTTCTGCTGCCTTTTTCTCCTTTTCGGCAGCTACAGCAGCTTCTTTTTCGGCCTTTTTCGATGCTTTCATCGCTTCTTTCGCTGTCTTTTCTGCTAGAATCGCTGCTGCTTTTTCTGCCTTAAGTGCCTTCTTTGCTGCTTTTTTCTGTGTTTTTTCTAGTTTATCTGCCTCAGCCTTTGCTTCACGAGCCGCCTTCTTCTCAGCGCGTTTTGCTGCTTTTTCTTCGGGAGTCATCTTCGAATCGCCGCTAGAACCACTGGTAGTAGAACTAGCATCGTCGAAAGTGAGCCCGAGTTCAGCAAGAGCCTTTGTAGCCATGTTCGCCGCGTCTTGAGTAGGTGCTGTAATATTCGCGTTTTCATCTGCTATCCACTCGCCACGCACCGGGTCCCAGCCAGACATCCCTTTTGGGGTGCGGCCGCGAGGGCGCGGTTTGAGTTCGTTGCTAGTCGATTCACCTACAGCTATCTCAACCTTCGACATGTTTTCCACAACTTTCTCCGTAGAGTTAGCCATGTGCATTGTTTCCTGGGAAGCAATTTCAATAGACATGATAGAGTTTTGAGTGAGCTGTTTGAATCGAGTTCAAATAAATGCTGTGGATATGTCTTTTCTCATGGGTGAAAAACCATTTCAACTTTTTTTCCCTTCATTGAAAGATACAAAAATCTGTGCAAAATATCGCGTTTTTAGGAGGGCCAACGTATCTATCGAGGGCCGTTGCTTTTCGAGCGCTCTGATTGGTCAATCGTTTTCCGGAGAATTAACTGCGCTAAAAAATTGAAGAGTTTTTTATGTTATGAAGAAACATAACAACCATATCATGGCTTCTAATGATTCTACCATTACTCCTTTCTCCATCTGCATTCCTCGCGTCATTCAGTATGTGACCGAACAGCAGATTCGCGATGTATTTAACCAGTTTTTCGAGAGTGGCGAACAAGACTACGTGGCACGCGTCGACATGGTGGAACGGGCTGATTCCAACACCGGCGAACCATTCTTCTTGGTGTTTGTTCACTTCACCGACCAGTTTTGGGAGATTTTTGCGGCCCCTCTCGCTAAGGATGACGAGATTTCATATCCCCAACGACCTTCTCTTCTACTGTTGAGTCAGGGCAAAGAAGTCAAGCTCACCTATGACCGACACTGGTTTTGGAAGCTTCGGCGTAACACTTCCAATCAGAACAACTCCAAGAAGGCCACTTCCACTTCTCGCCCTAAGGTCATGACTGACCGCGACGAGCAAGAATTTATGGAGTTTCAGCGCAGAAGGGCCGCTATTCGCGCTGAACAAGCTAACGCATCTAGCGACGACAATTCTCTACGGAAATTCTTGGAAAATTCTCACACTGATTGCTCATTGCGCGTTGACGCCTCCAACGCGCGTCTCCCCGCAGAGGAATAGAGAGCTATAGAGAGCGATTCTGACTTATTGTGAATTCTGCGCGCCCCCTTTTGTTACTGATCTTATAGAAAAATTTTTTAAGTCTCTTAGAGACACACTACCAGTATTCCCGAGCGGTCAAAGGGGACAGACTTAAGATCTGTTGCATATGCTTCGTGGGTTCGAATCCCACTGCTGGTAGATTCTTTTTTTCACTCTTTTTCGGAGTCTATACTTCTTTTTTTCGGAGACTTTTCTTTTTTTCGGAGACTATACTTCTTTTTTTCGGAGACTATACTTCTTTTTTTCGGAGCTTTCACTTCTTTTTTCGGAGCTTTTTTTTCTATATTCTCGCCGAAGGGCATAAATTGAAATAGCTTTTATTATACTGTGTATAACAAACACATCATGCTTGCTAGATTTACCAATCTTCATAGTAACCTAGAAGAAGGAGAAATCATTGAAGAACCAGTAATTGCTGATTTGATTGTATCCGGAAGAGCTTGGGCAGAGGAATGGAAAAAGGGAAAATATCTTTCTTGGGGAGACTGGTGCTGGACTGAGGAGGATGACCTACATATTGAAAAAACAATTATTCATAGAATAAAAATAAAAAAAACACTCCCAAATTGTTGTTCGGGTGGGTGCTCTTTTCGAGCACATTCTAATCCTCCAAAGCACTTTTCTCAAGCTGACCGCGCATTTTGTTGTAGCAAATGTAGAATTAGCGGTGGTAAACATCATGGTGGGCACTGTGAAAAAAAACCATATCAGTAAAAATATACTTGAAATAGAGGGGTTTATCAAAACAAATAATAATTAACAATTAATTTTTTTATCTATTAAAATTGAAAATAAATAAAAGAATCTATATAGTTATAAAATATGGAAAACAGTATTTATGATTCATGCCAAATTTTTGATGCCTATGAAAATGCTATAATTTCAGAACAACCTCACGAAATACATAAAGAATCATATGAAAAAGCACTTGAAAGAATCCATGAATTAGAAGAACAAGTCTCTTTACTACAAAATCATTTAAAAAATGCAAAAAAAATAATATTTAAAAACTAAAAAAATATTTCTTTAATAAAATTGAAATACATATTTATAGTAACATATGATACACAATGAAAAAAGTTCACTTATTAATTAAACGCAGATGGAAATATATTGAATTACCCGAAGAATTATTTCAAATGCTATATGATATTGAAGTTATAACTTATACTAATTGTGTCTATGCTCTTAAATTATATACAAAAGATTGTACACCAATTATTCTATCTTTTCCAAAAAATAGAGAGTTTATGAAAGAAGACTTTAAGATTCAAACAACAAACGGTGAATACATTCCGCTCTTATAATTAATGACAACCAGCTGTATCATATACTTTTTTTATATCTTTTAATGCATCACCTGTAGATGTAATAAATAAAAATGGAAAAATAGAATGCACTAAAGACTTAGTTCCAGCCATATAAAATCCCCAGCTAAAATATAAGGCTATTTTACAATGTTGAATATAAGTCATACATACGTTTTTAGGATGTTCTGTAAATGAAATCATATATCTATAATGAAATAATATTTTTTTTAAATTATTTTTTAATTATATATTGATTGATATAAATTTATATAATTAGTTGGGCTATCTAAAGCGGGTTCTGATAAAATATGGAGTGAATCACATAACTGAAATATTAGTGGACGTTTATATTTATATTCGCTTTTAGTATTAATGACTTTATGGACAAAATAACTTTGTAATTCTTTATAATTATCATGCAATAAATGATTATTTTTTTTTAATTTTAATATAATATTTACAATATGATAAGACGTAAGTATTTGACATGGCATACTATCCCACTCTTCACAGCTAGTAATTATATTTAATTTCCATTTAGGTTTTCTATCTATTCGTAATATATAATCTCGTTTATTTTCACAATAAATACTAGATATTAATTTTGCAATAGATAAATCACTTGTATATCTATACTGATTATTTGTAAATAAATCATTTGGAACACAGTTTTTTGATATTAAATGGCTAAATATTACATATAGTGGATTATATTCAAAAGGTCTAATATAAGCATTTGTTAACGCTACTTCATATACGGCTCTTCTATTATTTATAACTGGACAAATAAATTCAATACAATCACTATTATGAGTTTCTATTAAATTTTTTAATAAACACTTAACAAATCCTGGTTCTAAGCATGTATTACCATGCAAATAGTGTAATACATTATATTTTAACCAAATACTATCATAAGGTAATCTGTGTAGTATATGTAACGTATAATATACTTCTAATGGTAATTGGTTTTTAATCCAATGGTGAATATTTTTATACAATATGTATAAATTACATGTTCGATATATATCAAATAAAAAGGTAATTCTATTATTTGATTGTGCTGTATTTGTAGGTATTTTTACTTGTTTTTTTAAGATTTTTTTTAATAATTTTGTCATAAATACTATACAATTATTATTATAAATAATATTCAATTATATATTAATCGCAATTGTCCAATAATTGTCTCTATCAAAATTTTTCCAAAATGCATTAGATTCTAAATAATATTTTAGTCTATATTTCATATTTATTTCACCTATCAAGTAATTTATTATTTCATAGATTAATTCTATGTTAATAAAGCTATTTAAATCATCACTCCACCATGAATATTCTATATTATAAATAAAATGTCCATATCTATCTTCAACCATTGTATATTGGCTATTTTTTAATATTTGTTCAATAGTAATCGGAACATCATCACCTATTGTTATTTTATAATTATTTGTAAAAATATCATCTGGAAAATAGTTTTCATATGCTAATTTGCTTAAAATAGTTCTCAATGGATTTTGTAAAGAAAATGAAATCAGAGAAATACTAGATGTATACGATTGAATTAAATCATTAATATAATCATTTATATTATTTGAATGAGCTAAATAAGATTTTATAATAGATAAGCAAAAATCACAGCCATGTTTATTCTTTAAAATAAGTAATTGAACATAATATAATTCATTTGGTAAATTATATTTTATTCTATACATCAGTTTTTTATATTTATTATAAAAAGGAACAAATAATATTAATTCTTTAAAAAGATTATGAATACTTGTTAATGAAAACTCATCGGCAGCAGAGGCTCCAAATCTTGGTAATGGAGCTATATATCCCATTACTTCATAGTAAGATTTTGCAATATACATAATATGTTGTTACAGTTATTACATCATATTATGTTTCAATTTATAAATATTTATCGAGTAATTACATTATTAAATCGAATTAATCTTTCATCATCTAAGCTATTTAATTCAGAATAAGGTAACCATTCTTCATCTACCACTAATCCAGCGCTATGAACGTTATTTATTTTATTAATTATAATAGAACAAGGATGACCGTTATTTCGATTAATATTTTGGAATGATATCATCTCATTTTCAGTTTTTAATATAAGTGTATTTCTCATTAATTTTGGAACAGGGTGATTATATCTTTGAATATGTTTATTACATAAATTATTATCATTACTTTCCCAATTAGCACATGTCTCACATCTACGTTTCAGATTTTTATTCAATTTCATTTTCTTGCTTATAAATTCAATACCTGTATTTTCTATAATGGATACTTTTTCTCCTCTCCATCCCATATTTAATATAGCATATTCATCGTTGTATTTCACATATACTCTTCTGAAATAATCCAATTTCTTGAACTTATTACTACCCGATTCACATTTTACATTTATCAACAGGGAGTCAGATTCATAAAATCTATAAAATGAATTATCTCCATGGAAATCATATTTTTGATTTGAAAGGGTTACTACATGCGGATCACCTTGAGCACATCCTCCACACACAGTAACTGCATTATCACTTGTCTCCGTATTTTCGGTTGTTTCACATACTTGCGATGATATTTCTATTATTGAATCTATGTTATTATCAGCATTTGCATCAGTTGGTATTGGTATAATTGTAGATACCATACTATTTGAATCAAAACCAAATGTTATTACATCAGAAGGTAACTCTATTCTAGGTGGTATTGTATTATTATCTTCTAAATTACCCATGTAAATAACTAAGTTTGAATTAAGTTCATAGTATGTATTATTTGAATTGACAAAATTAATAATTTCTTGCATATTTGATTCCGATATAGTATATGTATTATTACTGCATACAAATTGAGCAGACGACGATAATGGATTACAATAAGTTCCATTTGCCATTTTTACTCTTAGATAAAGAGCCTTGGTAAAATTATAAACGCTTGTTATATTATTACTATTTACATCTGTGAAATGTATTTTCAAATCTATTCTTAGTGGTAATAATGTAGTATTTGTTGAATATATTTTCAGTAAATTTTCTGAACTACTGTATGATTCTACTTTGATACCATAATCGATACCTTCTGGTTCAGGCTCTGGTTCTGGTTCTGGCTCTGGTTCTGGCTCTATTTCTGGCTCTGGTTCTGGCTCCACATATGGCTCTGGTTCTGCTAAATTATCTTCAGGTTCATCATCTGGTGGAGTAGGATCAATCAGAGCAGTTAATGTATTAATATAATAACCTGCATCATTATCTTGAGATGAAAGTTTTACATATGTTGCATCATCGATATAAATATTACCTAAATATAAAACAAATGACGACCCATATTCAGGATATAAATCCATTTCCTTTGAACTATTTATGATACTATTCATTTGATTATATGATATGTTATATATTCCATTACATGAGCACAGTGTATTTGGTTCAAATGCATTTGTAAATGACCCATCACTTAATTTCAATCTCAAACATAACTGATCATCTATATTGCTTATCAATGTATTACCACCAACTTCTTGTTTTACATAAATCTGTATATCCATATCTAGAGGTTTTGGTGAATTAATGCCATCATAATAAATATTAAAGAATCGTTTATCTGAACTATAATATCTTATTTTTGCTACATAATTTATTGTTTCTGGTTCAGGTTCCGGCTCAGGTTCCGGCTCTGGTTCAGGTTCTGGTTCAGGTTCTGGCTCTGGTTCAGGTTCCGGTTCCGGCTCTGGTTCAGGTTCTGGCTCTGGTTCAGGTTCCGGTTCCGGCTCTGGTTCAGGTTCCGGTTCTGGTTCTGGTTCTGGTTCATATAGATTATCTTGCAATATAGCATCCTCAGGAACAGTATCAATAGTTGCAACCAAATTATGAATATTAAATCCTGCATTATTCACATTATCTGAAAGAGATAATATCGGCATGTTATTACTGGTGAGTGATGTTCCAATATATAATACTAATTTTGAATTATATTCATATGCTAAATTATATTGATGTGAATTATTTATAATAGTTTGCATGGTTTCATTAGACAATACATGTGTTATACCAGATAAATCTAATGAGGATAATGAATTACTTCCTAATGCATTAATAAATGTTCCATCTGATTTCTTAAAATAAATATACAATGGAGATGTAATAAAATATAGATTTCCTGAATTTCCTATTTGTAATGTTAATTCTATTTTAAGAGGTAATACTAAATCAGATGTATTATAAAGATTCAATGTTCTTGATAATCTATTATATTTATTAGATGTAATTGCATAATTTATTCCTTCTGGTTCTGGTTCCGGTTCTGGTTCCGGTTCTGGTTCCGGTTCAGCAATATTATTGGATATATTATAATCCATTGGATTAGGTTCAATGACAACTATCATATTATTCAGACTAAATCCGCTTGCTAATACACTAGAAGGAATTTGTGGCTCATTACTATCATCCAATATTCCAAGATACATCACAAATGTTGAGGATAAATCTGTATTATAATATGAACCTATATTTATTAATGTGCTTATTTGAGAACTAGTTAATGTATATACATTACCACTAGATGTAACAGTTTCCGAAGAACTCCATGTTGAACCATCTTGTTGTAATACCCTACAATATAATGTTTGTGTTAAGAAATTACTTACAGGAACACCATTTACTGAAGCAGTGAATCTAACTGTAAAATCTATGTCACGCGCTTGTGGCCAAAGATATGTGTAATATATTTGTAGAACATTATAATTACTGAATTTTCTAAATGTTACAGCATAATCGATAGGTTCCGGTTCTATTTCTGGTTCAGGTTCTGGTTCTGGTTCCGGTTCTGGCTCGGGTTCCGGTTCAGGTTCTGGCTCGGGTTCCGGTTCAGGTTCTGGCTCGGGTTCCGGTTCAGGTTCCGGCTCGGGTTCAAAAATATTATCTTCAGGAATATAATCTGACGTAGGTGATATAGTAACAATCATATCTTCTATTGAATATCCCGCCGCTCTAGTAGCTTCTGATATTTCAATTACCGGTTCCATCCAATTAGATAATTTCGTTCCAACATATAAAACAAACGATGAATCTAATTCTTCGAACATAGTATATGATTTTTGATATTCAATCATATGAACCATCATATCAGTTGTTATGTTGTATTTGTTACTTGAACTTTCTAAAAATGTTTGTGATAATCCATACATAGCATTGATAAATATTCCATCAGCTCGCTTAAAGTATAATCTAATAGGATCTGTCAAATACGTAAAAGATCCATCCCCTTTATAAAATTTAACTTCTATATCTATGTCAGTTGGTCTTAAACTTAATGTGCTGTATATATTAAATATTTTTTGGGTAGCATATTCATAATCAGATATATCAACTGCGAAATTTAATGGCTCTGGTTCAGGTTCTGGTGATGCTATATTATCTAATAAATTGTAATCTTCTGGTGTCGTATTAATTTCACATGTCATATTCTTTGCGAGATATCCATCAGATACTTTATTTGTATCAATTGTTACAAGAGGGACTACGGATGTGCTATCTCCAAGATTTGCGGTTGTTGTATTATTTGTAATATATAATACATAAGTAGAATCTATTTCGCTTTCATAATCTGTAGAAGATACTGCATTGTCTAATATGGATTGTAACTGAGATTGAGTTAATGTATAAAATAATGGCTTGGATGGATTCGTTTGTAATGTTACATGTTTTTGAAATTGACTTCCATTATAAGTGTATATATCTATATCAGATGTTTCATAGCTATATTCATTTATTTCATTCTCATATTTATTATATTGTATTTGTATATTTAATTCAACTGCTATTACTGGTATACTTGTAACATATATTTTTATTAGATTACTGCTAGGTGAAACATATTTTTTAACCACTGCATAATTTAATGCCTCGGGTTCCGGTTCAGGTTCAGGTTCCGGTTCAGGGGCAGGTTCAGGCTCAGGTTCCGGTTCCGGTTCAGGTTCAGGTTCAGGTTCAGATTCCGGTTCAGGGGCAGATTCAGGTTCAGGTTCCGGTTCCGGTTCAGGTTCAGGTTCAGGTTCAGGTTCAGGTTCAGGTTCCGG
>CEQT01141388.1_pt1 | contig 12783 bp, 21 predicted proteins | sample 530951 | NCBI WGS metagenome assembly CEQT01 (sample SAMEA2621132, study PRJEB7988) | marine metagenome | biome: marine biome (ENVO:00000447); feature: surface water layer (ENVO:00002042); material: "saline water (ENVO:00002010), including plankton (ENVO:xxxxxxxx)" | depth 5 m
GTGACCTTGATTTTTATAAAAAATTTTTAGAAAAATTTTATCATGTCTATTTACTTCCGCTCGTCATGGTCAGTGCATTCGATAGCGCATGGAATGTTGTTAAAGCAGCCGCTAGAATGTCTCCTGTTGGTGGCAGTCAAACTAGAACTTCGTTTAGTCATGGACCGGGACCAAGAGGATTTTTTGGAAGCCCACGAGCATCAGAAAGAGAAGACAGACCAAGGGAAGCACCACCAATGGCTACCACTGGACCAGTTAGTCCTGATGAATCATTAGCAGAATCATTTACAACTCATCCTGAAGTATACGTCCAACCTGATGTCAATAGAAAATTTATGTCACAAGGCGAGGCAAAGCCTATGACAATGCAAGATAATGTTGACATGACACCGATAGAAGAGGCCATAAGAGATATGCAAAGACAGAGGGAAATGGCATTCAGACAAAGTCCTGAAGGTAGAAGGCAAACATTCAAAGAAACTATGCAAGAGCAAGGAAGTCCTTATCAACGTGGTATGAGAAGTAACTACGCAAATCAATGATACATTCATGACATATGAACAAATGCTCAGTTTGTCGTTGTTTTTTTGGTCATTTGTCTATGGATTAACATTTAAATCGTCCTCAAGTAGAACAATTGTCAGTATTAGACCCTCGAAAGCACCTCCTTCTGAGGTTTTTGAAAAAGATTATGAATAAGTAAACTATCGCAAACGTATGAGCGATGCTTTCGGTCAGGCTTGGGGTTTATTCAAACAAGAGGGATTCAAAGGCATTTTAGAAACACAAGGTCCTGAGGCCGCTACTAATTTTTTGGTTCGTTCAGGAATGTCAAAAGAAGAGGCGCATGCTAAAATTTTAGGTAGTATGCACAACATGGGTCCTATGAACAAGGCTTTTGATTTTCTAAAAGCGCTCAATGTTCCAAGTGGTCAAACAGGCACAGGAGATATTAATCCTGAACATCAAATGTTACTAGATAGATTCAGTCAAACATACAACCCTAGAAGAATGCAAACTTTTACTAATCCAGCAGGATACAGAGAAGCGACAACTCGTCCTGAAGATGACCCTGATTTTGTAGACTTCATGAGACAATATGGTGTTGACATCACAAGTCCTCCTCCTAAACCCGAGCCAATGGGCTTCCCAACTTACGTAAAAGACCCGGTGGCACCTATGGTCAAACCGGTTTACCCTACAGATGAAAGAAGCGCACAGGCTCCTATTGTAAATTATGCAGGAGACCAATACGGAGGAGACCAACAACCTCGAAGATTCAGTCTTGAAGATTCATTAAATAATTCAACTGACGACCATTTATTCGCTTTAAATGCTAGAATGGATTTACATCCGAGATACGCCACAAGAGATGTTTATATAGAAAATATACTGAGAAATACTAGAGACCCCGTTATTACAAGAGGGTTGTTAGAACAGATAAGAGGAAGAGATTTTTCTGATGTAACAATGCGTCAAGTGTGAGCAAAGTTACCTACTAATTTATTTTCTACACTGACATGCGACCTACATGTCAACACTATTTATAGCGGGAGCAATAGCAATAACTCTACTTTTAGTAGCATGGTATGTACTCTATCAGGCAATTACATTTGACCTTGATGATTTATCATTCACTGAAACAGAGATAGAACAACTGAATCAAGATTTTAAAGGGGGACTGAGGAATGTTAGGAGGAATAATTAGAACATTTCTTAGACTCATGGGATGGGTCTATGTATTTATAGAACAATTTGTATCTTATCCGAATGACGGTAATATATTAGGTATGGACATTGATGAAGATTTTCAAAAAATGTCACGTAGAGAACTATGTGCTTACATAGATTCTATGAATGATAAAAATAAATCTAACATCACTTTTTGGGATTTAGACTCAACTACTAAGATACGATATGGGTGTCAAATAGCACGTCTTAATGGATTGGTTAAAGATGGACGTAAATAATTTTCCTCAGATTGATGGTCCTAGAATGGCAGATGCGTGTGAGCAAGTCAAGGGTTGTTTAAACGGGGATATTTTCAAATTTGGGCCCATAGTGGCGGGTGTTTTAATTGCTATAGAGGTTTTGTTTTGGGTGAGTTTAATTACTTTGTTTGTTAAGAGAGTAAAAAAGAAATCTACTTAAATATTTTAAACTAACACTTTTTAGCGCACACATGACTCCTATGCAAAAAGCCATGGAGGTACTAAAAAGAACTACTTCTGATGTTAATAAAGCCCCTAGAATACCTAGAAAAAAGGGACAGCCAGCGGGCTCAAAAAAACATTCTGATTTATATACAGATGAGAATCCTAAGGGGACTATACACGGATTAGGTTTCAAAAATCCAGCAAAGGCGAGGCAATCGGTATCTAAAATTAAAAACAGTAGTCGTTCTCATGCTCATAAAACCCAAGCAGCAATCGCCATGGAACAAAGAGCAAGAGAGATGGGTAAAACTTCTGAAGCCAGTATTTATCGTAACTTTATTGAGCAGCAGAAAAAGAAGACTAAAGCCATGAAAAAAATGTTTAGGTGATGTAATGCCATTTGAAAGTCAGGCCCAACGTAGATTTATGTACGCAAAAGACCCAAAAATGGCTCGTAGGTTTGAAAAAAAGACTCCTAAAAATAAAAAATTACCCGAAAGAAAAGGTAAACCAATAAGAAAATACTATATGAATAAAAGCGATGGGGCACACATGATGAGTGCGTTTGATTCCGCATGGCTTGTACTAAAAGCACCAATAGATGAACAAGGAAATTTTGTGCATGATTCAGCACCATCCGAAGAATCTATGAGCGATAATAGAGGAACATTAGGAGATTTACCAAACATGGGTGCTAATCTTAGATTAAGCGACCTTGCTGATTTACCAGCGGAATTAGCACAAAAAATAATAGACCATCATTTCCCAAAAGAAGAAGAAGTTAGAGCACCACCAATGCCTTTCTATTCTTCAACAGACAGAGGATACAACCCTGAGAGAGAAATGTCAATGGGAGAAACCATGGGATTCGCAAAACCTGTTAAAGTCAATAAACCAATGCCTCAAGCCCAAAGAAGGGATATGATTGAAGAAGAGGAAAAAGATGCCGAATGATAGGTGAGTTGATGTGCCTGAGTCTGATGTTTTAGTAATAAAAATGCCAGCACTAGCACCGTTTGCGAAAAAAGTACTCACAGCAATAGGCGCTAAAGCAGTAGCGGATAAAGTTGTAGGCTCTGATGATAAAGAAAAAAATACTAAACTTCAAAATGCGAAAGCAGCAGCACAAATGGCTCAACAACAACAAGCCATGGCTCAACAAAGAACTCAAAGTAGAGAAGATAGAGCAAGAGGCATGTTAAATGCTGGTATTCGTGGGGGCACTCAAAAAAGTGAAGATGTGATAAATATGTACGATAACGATGCTATGAACAAAGCGTGGAATGAATTAAAAGAAAAAAATAGGGAACTTTTGAGTAAAAAAGTAAACGCCGCTGGTAATTACACAAAACCGGGAATGCGTAAAAGATTATTCAACAGGATAAAAGCAGGTAGTAAAGGTGGTAAGCCGGGTCAATGGTCTGCTCGAAAAGCACAATTACTTGCTATGAGATACAAAAAGAAAGGTGGAGGGTATCGTGACTAAGAGTAAAGACCAACAATCTTTAACAGAGTGGACTAAACAAAAATGGGAATTTGTTGGAGACGACAAAAAAGAAATGAAAAAACCTCGTTCACAAAGAGGTCGATACGCTCCTAAATCAGTCGCAGATAGTATGACTGCCTCACAAAAAGCGAGTGAAAATAAAAAGAAAAGAGAAGGGCACAAAAAAGGAAAGCAACATGTACCAAGAGGAAAGGGTGTGAAACCAATGTATCAAAGAGTAGAAAAATCAGATGCATTCGAGGCGGCTTGGGAATTATTGAAAGCAAAAAAGAAGTCAAAACCTTTTCACGGGTATAACCCAAGTAAACATCATCGTAAAGGTGGATTAAGTGCTAAAGGTAGAGCGAAAGCAAAAAGAGAAACTGGTGCTAATCTAAAACCACCAGTTACTACCAAACCTAGTAAATTAAAACCGGGCTCAAAAAAAGCAAAACGTAGAAAATCATTTTGCGCTAGAATGACGGGTGTTAAGGGACCTACTAGTAAAAAAGGAAAATTAACACCTAAAGGTGCGGCACTTAAGAGGTGGAATTGTTGAGTCACGCATCTATAGTTAAGGCTTGGGCTTTACTAAAGGGTAAAGAAGATGCTCCTAACTATAGAAAAGCCACTGGACGGAAAAAATGTGGTAATTGTAAAGCATGGGATTCGTCAAAAACTGACGACCCTATGACAGGATATTGTGAGTGGTACGATTTTATTTGTCGTGCTGACCACGTATGTGATGCATGGGCGGGGAAAGAATGAAACCAATGGACATCGCTATGCGGTTGCTGAAGATGCCCCAAGAAGCAAAGGACTACGCAACTCAAATTCATGAAGGACAGATGTATGGTGAACAACCTTACATGACTCATGTGGAAGATGTAGCAAGTGGATTTGATGACCCTCATCTTCAACGTATTGCGTATCTTCATGATACAGTAGAAGATTCAGAAACGGGTATTGGAGAAATTCATGAGCGTTTCGGAGAAGATGTGGGTCATGCAGTTGATGCTCTCACAAGAAGACAAGGTGAACAATACTTTGATTACATTAACAGAGTAAAGGAGCATCCTGAAGCAACACAAGTTAAATTGGCCGATTTACATTCTAATTTAAAGAACAACCCGAATGAAAGTTTAGCAAGGCGTTATCAAAAGGCAATAGGTATATTGACGAATAAAAGTGAACCAATGGACATCGCTACGCAGTTGCTTAAAAATTCTATAATGAAATACGATATGTATGGTGAAGACACTCCTGAATTGGCTCAAGCACTTTTAAACCCGCCTCCTAAAGATATTACTTATGTTACACCTGAAGGTGTAACAGAAAAATACGATAGTCGTGAAAGTTTATTTCGTGGAGGTGCTAGAAATCCCATAACAGACGCTAATTCTGCTGTAAATGCCGAAAGATACTATATGAGAAATTTTTTCACAAATCAATATAATACTGCTAGTAATTATAGTCTCGCTGGTCCTAGTAGCCCTGAGTGGAAAGCCCACAATGAGTGGTATAATAATCACCCTTACAAACAAGAAATGAATAGACAATGGGCTTTAGGTTTACACCCTCGACATATGAGTCGTCTTAATGAGGCTGGAAAAAGAGATGATTTAATGCATGCAGGGAAAAACCCTGAAACAGGTAGATATAACAAAAATTTTGATGTGCCGAGGTCAGTCGAATACAATAGAAGACACCCTGATACCCCTTTATCTAATAGACCATCACAAAGATTTATTGATTGGTTGAATAATTATGGTATTGAGATTGATGATTACCTAGCAGAACAAGGTATTGGTCATTCTGAAAAGGCTCGTAAAAGACATGCAGAGTTAAGAGAAAAACACGAAGTCGATGTTCCTCACGAAGAAAGGCGAAGAAAACGTGATGAAATGCTTGCTGAAAGAGAAAGAAGACATAAGATAAGATTAGAAAGACAGAGTAAAAGTCTTGCAGAATACAGAGCGATAAAAGACGCTAGAAGAAGGTCTAAATTGGGTGAAAAAACAGGGTGGTCGAAAGATGAGAGTGGGGCTTGGGTTTATAATGCAGAAGAGGATGAAACACTAGAAAAGGGAGATGCTATGAGTAAGGCTTGGTTTAGTTTGTTGAAAGAAAGAGTTTCCCCTGAGGCTAAAAGACATAAACTAGAATATGATAAAAAATACGAGTCAACCCCTGAAAGAGTAAAGTATAGAGAAGAGTTGAATCGAGAAAGAAGAAGAAGGGGAATGTATGGAGACCACTCAGGTAAAGATATCAGCCACACTGAGGGTGGTAAATTAACAGTTGAATCTGAACATGAAAACAGAGCGAGGCATTTCAAAGATAGAGGAACACTTAGACGGATAGCAAAAGGGATGAAAGAAGACATTGAATTACTTCAAAATTTACTAAGTGGTCCTATGGATGAACAAGATGAAAAAATAGCCAATGCGCTAGAGAGAAAGATAAAAGAAGAAGATGAAGAAGAAGAAGAGCCATATATCGCTCATGAATTTTTCATATAGTTGTAAAGATTGTAAGTATAATAGTATGTACAATATACTATTTTGTATAATAATATAAATAATTAAAACTATACAATTAATTAACTTAACAATATAAATTTTATATTCTCACTCCCTTCCTCCTTGTCTATGCTGATACACGAAGTCGGGCCTAGAGATGGATTACAGGGTCACTCTATCAAACTATCAGTAAAAGAAAGAGTTGATTTAATTAGGCAATTAAACGATGCTGGAATAAATCACATAGAGTTTGGTGCTTTTGTTCATCCTAAAAGAGTACCCAACATGGCTGATTCAGATAAAGTGTATCAACAATTAAATGAACTATCTTGTGAATTCTCTGTTTTAATACCCAATAAACACGGTTTTGAAAAAGCAAAAGAACTTGGTATAAAGAAGGTTAATATATTTTTCTCTTGCTCTAATGAGTTTAACCAAAGAAACCTTGGTAAAAACATGGAAGAGATAATAGAAGAGTTCAAAGAAATGCTAAAAGATACTCCAAAAGAAAATGTCAGAGTTTACATCTCTACTATATTCGGTTGTCCTTATTTAGGTGTACCGAGCGATGATATGGTGATTAATGCTGTAGAACAGGCTAGTCGATTAGGAGACACTATTGTTCTTTGTGACACAATAGGTTCTGCTGACATCAATACCTTAGCCAAAATTTTAGATTTGGTTAAAGATTATAATATTAGTTTGCATTTACATGGTGAAAATTTATTGGATAAAGTCGAGATAGCCTATGAAAAAGGAGTCAGAGAATTTGACTCTAGTATTCACGGATTAGGAGGTTGCCCTTTTATGCCTAATACTAAAGGTAACTTATCCACTGAAAATCTAGTAGATTGGGCACATAAACGTGGTATAGAGACTAATATTGACATAAATAAATTAAAAAATATACACATACCTCACTGAGCATAACCTTTATGTTGACCTCTCTAGTGGACACATCAGTGGTCCTAATGGATGGTCAAGAACAACATGATGCGGAAATAAGATTAATGGGATTGATATTAGCACAAAGTGCTCTAGTCGGAGTAGCCGTTGGAGTATTCGATGCTGATATTTGGTTAATAAACGACACACCTTGGTTAAATGGTTTTACTTACGCCATGGCAGCATTTTTTGTACAAGGAATAGCATATTATGTATTCAAAATGTTTTTCGAGCAAGGTATGCAAGAAAGAGTCAGAACAACTAATTTAGACAGAAATCGTCAATATCAATACAGAGTCATGCAAGAAAATTTTGATAAAAGAAGAGCGGATATGGAACTAAGAATGAGAGAAGCGCAATTAGAACAAGAGTTAAGATGGATGGAACAAAACCCCGGTCAAATACCTCCTTCTTGGGGAGTACAAGGTGGGCCACCATCGTTAGTTTCTCAATATTATGATGAGCCTCCTAATTTACCATCTCATTCTGCTAGTGTTAGACAGCCTTTGTCTTTAGGCATAGAAGTAGAAGAAAATGTTAGGTTAAAAAAAGATGGAACTATAGATAAAAGATATAATAAAAAAACCGCCCCCTCTGATAAATAAGGGAGTGAAACTAGTGGGACGTATTTTTAAAACACCTTCTGATAATGCTACAGAGGGGACACTTAGAGCCATACATTTAGCCAACACCGTAGACACTACATATGAAAGAACTTGGGGATGGTTTAAAGCAATTGTGTTTTCAATTATATCCGCACTTGTAATTAGTGGTTATGAATTTCATAATCAAGAATTTAGTTTTTATGAAAATACTGTAAACTGGGTAATTGAAAAGTTAGAGGGTTTAATTAATTGGTTAATTTGGTGGAATTAGAACATGGTAGAACCAGCAAGTACTGCTCTTGTTGGAGCAGCGATGTGGGGACAGCATTTATTTAATTCTTACAAACCCCGTAGAGTAGGTGTTTATGGAGCACCCATGGTTGGTAAAACAACGCTTGATAGATATATGACTACACCGGGTGAAATGGAGGATATACCCGAAGAAGATAGAACCACACATTCTCGTATTCTTAAAATAGGTAAATATAAAATGCCTAAACCCACTAGAAAACGTGTTAGTTGGAGGGGAGAAAAAAGAGTTGTATATTCTGCTGATTTAGGAGGTCAGGAAAGATTTTGGAATCTTTGGATAGAAGATATGGTGACTAGAGGAGTAGAAGCCGTTGTTTACGTATTTGATGATAGGGCCTTCAAGGGAGGAGATGCTGGTGTTCAACAACTCGCTGGATTTCGTTATTTAGTTGATTGCCTCATAAATAGAAATTATCGTTATCGTTCTATGTGGTCAAGGTTAAAGGGAAGAAAATACAGACCTAGAGTTGTAATGTTAATTGCTAATAAAGCAGATAGATTCTTTGATGAAACTGCATCTAAATTATGGCATGATGGTAGAATAGGAGAGCATAAAATTTTCGACCCTTTCAGGGATGACCTTATTAAATTACAAAAAGCGGGCATTCCTACTAAACGCTCTTTTATGGCTACACGTATAGGATGGAATGTAGAACAATGCATGTTAGACCTCTTGACCACATGATTGACCTTAACAATAACCTTTTGAATAAAATATACGTGGGATAGACATGGGCACAAAGAATACATCCACTGTTTTAGTATCTACAGGTGGGGGTAGTCGTAGCCTTAGAACTACAATTCCAATGTGGATTGTAGACCACTATAACTTAGATGCAGGGGATAAAGTATCTTGGAAATTTAAAGTGGAAAACGGTGATATGGTAGTAATGCTTAGACCCGTACAAGGAGATGAAAATAAATGATGTTTCAACCTACAGCCTCGCAGCCGTTATATACGGTTAATGAGGCCCATTTAGCCAGTTTAGCAGGTCAAGGTAATCAACAACTTACTCACGCTGCGTTACAAGAAATGATGGCTGCTCAACAAGGAATGCAAGAAATAGCCGCAACTCAAAATATAGAAGTGCCCAAAGTAAATTTTTACCCAAGCACACATCCTGACCCGAGAAAAGCACGTAGAAGAGATATTAAACAAGCATACAAACTTTTACAACCAGCAAAACGTTCAATATTCAACCCTATGCGATGGTTATTTGGAAGAAAATATCGTTACAACAAAGATACTGGTACTTGTGTTGTCGATGGTGCTAATGTTGCTGAACTTATAAAACACGATAATCTCTACATGAGAATTAGTGATGAGGAGACTGGTCGCTCTCTATGGGAAATGTATTGGGAAAACCCTGTTACTGGTCAACCTGAGGCTTTTATTGCTCGTGACAAAGTCACAAGTGGTAAAAAAATGAGAGGAACATATTGTCCTGAACATCTTCATTTGTATCATTTATTGTGTAAGTGGGAGGCAGAAGAAGATAAACAAAATGAAATGAATCCAAGCCGACTTCGTGATAAAGTGAAACGTGGAGTTTCTATAGTTACAGTACCTGTAGCATCTTTTAAAAAGAAAGACCCTACTCCTGAAATGTTAAAAAAATATGAGCCATTTTTTGCTGAATTAGAAAGAGATGCTGGTAAAACAAAAGGAATTAATGTTTTACATTATTCTAATCCCGTAACTGGTCAAAATGATGTCACCATGGTAGTGTTTGATTTACGTATATTTCAACAAGAACTTATGCAAATGAATCAGCCCACTCAGGCTTTTGAAGATTTACTCGCACAAGAATCATTAAAAATACAACACAATCAGCAGAACATTGATGTGGAGGGCCTTCGTCCGGGAGTGTGATAGGTATGTTCGGTTTTAATAAATCTCAACAAAATAATGGAGCGTTGAACCTCTCAATGAGTGGTGCTCCCATGAATAATCAATACGGCTCTAATTTAGGGGTTGGTTTACCATCGGCACAGTTTGCACCTCAACAACAACCTAATGGTTTCATGGGTGGAATGATGGGTGGTATGGGTATGAATCAACAACAACAAATGATGATGCAGAACGGTCAGATAACTCCTCCATCTGAAATGGAAATCATGGCTGCCTTATTACAATCACAAAATCCAATTCATAGATTTATAGCAGAAGGAGGGTTAGCCACTGTCATAGACCTAGTAGCAACAGCCACAAGTTTAAGTTTGATAAATATATTAAAGAACGCTACTTTTGTTATGAATGAAGATGAGGGTGCTATGAAATTAGACGCTACAGCGTTACCATCAGAACTACAAACATTAAGTGCTGAAAACGTTAGTATGTTATTGAACAATATTGTGGCCCAAAGCACACAAACAGTTCAACAAGCCGAAATGCAAAGACAGCAAATCATGAGTATGGCTCAACAGTCAATGATGGGTGGTGCTTTATCCGCTGCTCTAGCCGATGAAGGTATGATGAATAAAGTGGGTGGTGGAATTGGTAGCGTTGCTCGTGGATTAATAGGACTACCGACAAATAAATAAAAGTGATAATATGATAAACCAAGACCCAATGAATAATGCAGTTCGTGGATTAAGTGTAGCAAGTGTGAATATGTTTTCACCAAAAAGGTCAGTAATTACTGACATGATTATGGTACAATTTTTGAGTATAATAGTTACTTTATTTTTCATATTAGTTTTCAAAGGTGCTGAATTAAGCACTAATGAAGTAAGTATATTCTTAATTGGAATTTTTGCATCAGTTGTCATGTTGGGTGGAATCTATACTAGAATCGCTAAGTGACCATTTACCAAGAGGACAAACAGAAGATGGTAAGGCTGCTTTTATTTTCATAAAACATCCACAAACTCTACACATATTTGTGGACCTCACTAGATAGACACAATCATTACATGTTTTCAGTCTATCTTTGTATTCATTTTCTGTGACTCTGTTTTTGTTGATTATATCTTTAGTCGCTCTTTTAACCTCTTTTATTTTGGTAGATATATTTTGCCGTGGAACTCGCTTTATTCTACGGAACATATGATATGCAACATGTTTATACAGTTAGAGTTATCTGTGATGTTGCTTTAAGCGTGTACAATGGGAGAAGATAATAGAGTTACCAAAAGGTCTTGTCCTTTCTGTCAACATCCCAGTAGAGATGAATTAGAAGAGGCTTTATTGAGTGGTAGTATATCTCCTAAAGAATTAGATAAAGAAATGGGTTGGAGGTTAAATACTTCTGACAGGCACTTCAGAAATCATATGGGTCAGTACCACATGGCTGCTAATCCGCAATGTAAAATTTGTACTCACCCACAAAGAGCAGAGTTCGAAACTAGGTATTTTCAAGACGGTAGTGAGTCTGAAAATATAGCAAAAGAGTTAGACCTTGCTGAAACTACAGTCTACCATCACATGAAAAACCATTTTCAACCCCTAGTGCAACGCAGTGCTATAGCGGAGACCAGTCTCGCCGTTGGAGGAGAATTAAATGTACTTCGAAACAATGTCGAAAAACTCAACGATAAGTTGTCTGAATTGCTCCACGATGGGAGTATACACGAAGACGGCTTCGTCAAAGATGCAGTGTCTTTGCACAAAGAAGTCAGAGAGTCGATAAAAGATTTAATTAAAATGCAAGAAAATTGGGGGGCAACAAGTGAAAATGGTGAAATTCATAACACAATCAACATTCTTAAAGTTGAGTTGGGTAAAGAAAGTCCTGATACATGGGCAAGAATTCGTAGCCAATTGATAGACCAAGCGGGTGATATGTAATGTTAGCAGTGCCAGTTCCTGACCTATTACAAGTAACTCATCCCGGTTATCGTTATGTAAATTTAGGTAGGATAATGACTGAGAGAGATGTTCCTACTTTCCTTGATTATTGTATTAAATTAACAGAAAGGTTCGAACACTACGGTGATATAAATGTTACACCTATAGATTTGTTTCCCGCTATGATAAAATCTTTCGATACTTTATACAATAATGATGACCCTCAATATTTCTTACCCGCTGTTAAATTATTACACGGTTTACTAGAAGAATATGATTTAGTGGTTGATAATATGCAGCGTGCATTTTTAAATAATCCTAGAGTTAGCAATTTCTATAGAGACGTAGCATCAACGCTAAGATGTATATTTGAAAATATTATGGTGAGTGATATAGATGACTGAGGGAATGATGGGAAGAGGTTCTGATACTAGAATCTATAATCCGAGGTCTGAGTCCTCTTACATGTTTCGTAATAATCACGAAGAAGATACATACGGACACGAAGATGGTTATAATAAAGATAAAAGGATGGATAAAAAACAAGCCAAAAAAGAAAAAGAAGAAAAGGCTCATAAAAAAATCAAACATATCAAAATCAAACCTCATCACATGGGTTTACCTTCTACTCCTGAGAAAGAAGAAATGAACGAAGATGATTCAGACAAAAGAGACGCTGAAAGAGAAATAACAGCACAAACTGGTTCACCTGATGTCGGTGGTTTTCTCACAAGTCTTGCTAACCAAGCAAAAGGCCCCGGTGCTGCTGGTGGAGAAATGATGCAGATGTCCGAGCCAATGGAAAATGCTTGGTCTGATTTATTAAAAAGACAAAAAAGAGCGTGGGAAACATCCACTAAACCTTTCAAACAACCTAAAGGTGGTTTCGGTAATGAAGCACAGCAGAGTAATAGAAGAGCAAAATATGTAAGAAGAGAAAATCCAACTGGACCGATGGCTTTCGGTG
>CEQT01006735.1_pt1 | contig 12441 bp, 9 predicted proteins | sample 530951 | NCBI WGS metagenome assembly CEQT01 (sample SAMEA2621132, study PRJEB7988) | marine metagenome | biome: marine biome (ENVO:00000447); feature: surface water layer (ENVO:00002042); material: "saline water (ENVO:00002010), including plankton (ENVO:xxxxxxxx)" | depth 5 m
GCTACAGTTATATCTGTTGGTAACGCACCTGATCCAAGTTTGGCTAAAGTTACAGAATCATCTGCTAATTTAGAACCGCTTATATCTGCACTTGCATTAATATCAGCATTAACAATAGTTCCGTCATTTATCATTGTTGACGTTACTGTTCCTGTATCTCCTGTAGTTACAAGTGTTCCTGTAATGTCAGGTATAGTAATTGTTCTATCAGCAGTAGGATCTGTTATTGCTAAAGTTGTTTCATTAGCATCATTAGTGCTACCTTCAAATACAAGATTTGCCCTTACAGGTACTGAACCATCTTTTTTTACATAATCATCTACAAGTTCTTGTATTGCGTGTAGTAGTTGTGTATTAATATTATTTAATTCTGTTGCTGATAAGACACTACCGTCTTGAAAGATAAAAGCTGTACTTGATACCTGAGTATTTCTTTGAATTAGTATTGATGCCCCATTAGCAGGTGCAGTAGTAAAAGTTATTTGACTTGCACTTGTAAATGTGTAATCTGTTATTCTAGTTTTCTTTACTCCATTTACAAAAACTTCAACATCAAGTTCAGTCGCATATTCAAAATTTAAAGAATAAGGGCCAGTTGTCCCATTGGATGTAAGCGATGTTGCTGTAGAAGCTGTAATGTTATTTACGGTGTTAGTAGCCATGATTAGTTATTTGAAGATGAGGAAGTGATGTCAAACAAAGGATTACTTAAAAAATCCTCACTTGCTTGTTTTTTCACTGCTGCATTAGCTCTATCATATTCTATTTTACGTTGAGGATTTTTATTTAACCAAACTTGTTTCCCTGCTTTTTTATATTTATTAATTTCATCTCTTAAAGCATCTTCAGCAGAAGCTCTAGCATATTCAGATGCCCCTACAGAAACATCCATATTGGTTTGAGTTATGTATTCTCCTCTCGCTTGTTTCAATAACTGTTGAAACTGTGGAGTTTGAATAATCTTGTTTAATGATTGAACCATAGTGACACCATTAATTTTTACAAAAGCAGTCTCTTCAATTAAATCAAGATGCTCATCATAGGTTAACTTTATCCCACTATCTATTGGTTGACCACTAGGTAACTGCCCTAAAGACAAAGTATCAGAAGGTTGTGTTACTTTCGCCCCTAATTCTGACAAAGTAGTTAGGACAGTATTATTAACGCTATTAGTTTCTTTTATTGGATTTAAAATGTCCATATTATCTGAACCATAACCAGCAGGGTATTCAATAAATGAGCCAGTGACCCAATTTCTCATTGGTCTTAAATTGTTATTGTACCCAGGAATAGTTGAAGCTAACTCATTCCAAAATTTCTTTAATACAACCATCCCATCATCACCTGCTCTTACTTTCTTGTCATATATTCTTCTATCACCTTCTATCATTTGTCCAAAAGGTTCATTAGCAACAGGTGTTTTTAAACCAAATTTCTTAACAGATCTTCCTAATGAACTATAAGGATTTACTGTAGATGCTAATCTTCGTGAAACCCATTGTTCTAGTTTATAAGGCTTTTGCAACAAGTCTGACAATTCAGTAATACCTTGTAAATAAGTTTTGTTAGTTATATTACGACCTAATGCAACACTAGCAGCAACAGCCCAATCATCACGATCTTGTTTAGTTAATCCACCCATAATAGCTGCCCCATCAGCAGCCATCATAAGAAAAGAAGACCAAGGATCTAATCTTTTATAGCTTACATATTTATATCTAGGTTTACCATCTTTACCCATCCGAACATTTCCATCTTTATCTTTTAAAATAAATCTAAAACTATAAGGCTGCCAACCTGTAGCACGTTTTTGATTTAATAAATCTATATTAGAAGGCCCACCACCTGTAATAGTTAATTCAGAAAGCGGATTGTTTTGACCCATTGCAACCACACCAGCAGTACCCCATATCGCTGCACCTGTAACCATTTCACCTCTAGCTTTAGCAGCGATAGAAGGATCTGCACTTCTTAATGCTTGCCTGTAATCTTGCATAAGAATGTTAATCCCAGGAGTTCTTCTTGCTTGTGCTTTAAAAATATTTACTGGTGTTCTTACAAATGGTAAAAACACTCTACCAACAGGATGTTGTGCTATATTTTGTACTCGACCTCCAATTCCGTCAGGATCTAGATTTTTTGTAAAAGTAGTTTCAGCAGCATAATCCTGTGCTTTTTCATATAATTCTGTAATTTTTTTATCTTTAACATTTTTAAAACTATTGGTGTTAACTATTTCAATAGTGCCATCAAATTGTTTTTGTATATGATTTGTTAAGTCTTTTCCTTTCAATCCTTTTTTTACTCCATCTTCCCAAGCAGTAGCTTTAACATAAGATCTAAAATTTAAACTTTTAAAAAATTCATCCTCTGCTAATAAAAAACGACTTGGTAATCTAATAGCTGTTCCAAAAAGATTTACCATTGAAGCAAGTAGATTATCTCCTTCCATCCTTATAGTAAATCTATCAGCGTCTTGTATCATTGCTCCTGGATTGATAATATTATCTTCTATTTCAAAAGCTAATTTAGCTGCTTTTAGTGATTCACTAATTGATTCACCTAAGTAATACAGTTCTTTAGCACCTCTCAAAGAACCTGTAAGATCACCTGTAACAGCCGAGCCTAATGTTTGCTCTAAAGGTCTTGCAACACTATTTAAAGCTGTAGATAAAATGTTTACAGCGTGAGTTTCTGGCCCTGATAATATTGAATTTATAAAAATTTCATTTTGACCTTTCATAACAGCAGAACTAACTCTTGCTATAGCATCATATTTACCCATTTTCTGTAACGCAGCAGGGTTGCCTTTAGCTGCTTGTAATCTTTTTGTTATTATTCTTAATTGTTTTAAAGATTTTTTGTCACCTTTTTCAGCAAGATCAATTATTTCTTTAATACTAAATTGAGGCAAAGGATCTTCCGCTTCTTTTACAACACTTCTTAAGTTTGAAGCTTGGTCGATTGCTTTTTCTGTAGGTGTTCGACCTCTTAAATCTTGTATAGTTGCACCTGCTCTACTTACACCACCAGCAGCCCTATTAGCTGCTAATGTTTGTGCTGGTATTGTTTTAAGAGGTTTATTTAGAAGAATAAGACCATCTAACACTTCAGCTTCTTTAATAAAGTCTGCTTTGATATTTTTCAAACCTTCTAAATTACCACTAGCTAAACTTTCATCCATCGTTTTAGATAATCGTGCTAATTTAATAGCATTTTCATTCATCAACTGGTTCATAGATATTAAAACTGCTGGTAAATCTTCTTCACCACCTCTTCCATATCTTGCATTAAATCTTACGGCTGCTTCTACTGTTTCTCTTGGCAAAAGTTTATTAGCATTATCAATCATGTCGCTAAATGTTCTTTTATAAGGCCAAGAATTATTAGCATCAAGATCTCTTAATTTTGTAGCTCTATCAATAATTAACCTTGCTGCTTCATCATTTCCACCACCCGTAAGAGTTTCAGTTTTATAGTACTTACCTTTTGTATTGGTTTTCGTATTAAAAGTAGTCTCTACCTTTTGACCTCCTTTAGTTACTTTATTAGGTAGATTTAGATCAATTATTTCATCGCCAAGATTATCAACGACATCATCTGTCATTAAAATTTCATCTCTTCTAGAAAATCTTTTTGTTATACGTTCAAACACATCAGGTACTTTTTTGATGCCTTTTATACCAAGTCCTAAAACTGTCAAAGCTTCACCAGCAATAAAGCCACCACCAGCTTGTCTTAATCGTGCTTCTGCAACACTTATTTCGTCTTTTGTTTTAGCTTTAAGTAATTCGCTTATAGGATTAGCAAGACTTGGATGCTGATCAATCATATTAAATAAGTTTTCTTCAAACGGATCTTGTACAACCGCATCAGTAATAAAACCTGCTAAAGCATTTCTTGCCCAAGCATTATTCATCCCTGCTAATTTTGTAGCCTTTAAACCTTTACCTACAAGTCCTGTTGGTAATAAAAACTGACTTACTGCTTGAGGTAAGGTGTAAGCCCAATCTTCTTTATCACCTTGAATTTCAAGACCTAATGCTTTTAAATCTATAATCTCGTTATTATCGTATGGATTACCAGCAGCGTAATCATAAATATCATCTACAAATTCAACAGTTTCATTTATAGCTTTTAAAGGGCCAGATATAGTTCCTCTTATAACCTTAGAAGCTTTTGTTTTTTTTAGATCCGCATCTATTTTTTTTCTTTTTGCTATACCTTCATCTCTTATTCTTTGCCTGTTTTCTTTAATTTCTTCTAAAGTTCTTTTGTCACCTCCAAAAGCATTGTCAAAAAAATCTACAGTTTTAGCTTGTGCATCCTGTATATTTTCATCAAGATTTTTCAAAAAGCCTTTTTTATTTGATGGAGTTTCTGTCATTTTTTCATTAGTAAGTTTTGACTTTTTAGAAGCATCGGCTTATGCGTCTCCTTCTATATCGCTCATATCTTGTTCTTGTTTCTCAGGTTTCTTTTCTTTATTTTCTTTTTCATCACCTACTCCAGTTTTTATTGTAAATGTTGGAACTGCATCTCTAGCTTTATTAATATAAAAGTCTAAAATTTCAATACCTTTTCTTTCTTTCTCAAGGTCCCCTGATTTACTTCCTTCTTCTGTTTCTGTCCAATCAAAAAATTCTTTAGATGCTTCTAATAAAAGATCATTTTTAATTTTAGTTCCATCTGCATTTAATTGACCCGTGAAATCACTCCAAAATCCACTGTTAGGTTTTTTTAATTCACCTGATAATCTTGAGTCTAATGTTCTTAAAGTTCTATTAATAATGTCATATTGACCGTCAAATGTTTTATCAACATAATTTAAAAGTTTTTCTGAAAGATTTCGACTCTCAACAGAATTTCCAACTTGACCGACCCAATCCATTATTGCGACTATTGCTTCATTTTTTGTGCTATATTGATTAGTTTGAATATCTTTTCTTAAATCTAAATATTTATTTCTACCTTTGAAATCTAAGACATTTGCAGTTGTAAGAATACTTTTTGCTTTTGTCGGATATTTTTGAGCTAAACCTTCAATAATACTAGCATTACCTGTTTCATTGAAATCCTTAAGACCCTGTTCTATTTCATTATCTATAGCTAGTTCTTTTTCTATTTGATATTTTTTTGCGTTCTGATATTCATAAGTATTAACTTGTCTTTTTATGGTATTAAATTTCTTTTGAAAATCAGGATGATCCATAAGACTTAAACTGCCATTTGGTCCATACGGGAATTTACCTGCAATAGCTAAAATGTCATTAACACCTTCTGTGTCACCAAGTAATGCCCTACCTTCGGCCTCTTCCATAATTGAAGATACAATAGATTTATAAATATCACTTCTATCTTTACCAGTTATTCCTAATTGATTTACTGTAGTTTCATAATCTATTATCAGTTTTTCATCTAAACTGTCTGGGCTAATCATTAAATTGCGTACTAACGGAATGGCTAGTGCCTTAATATTGTCTAATTTTAAATTTTTATTTTCTTTAATATGATGAGAGGCTATTGATTCAGTTGCTGCTGCCAACTTTGGCATGAAGTGTTCTGTTACATAAAGAGATCTAATCCCATCTAATTTTTCTACAACTTTATCTCTTTCTGTACTTAACCAGTTTTGGTATTCTTCAGAATCTAAAGAATATTCACCTAAAGATTTACCATTAATTAAAGTGGTTGAATAACTATTAGTTAAAATACTTTCAACATTATTACCTAATAGTTGAGCTTTAGTTTTTTGAAAAGCTCTGTCAGCAAAAATACTACCACCAATTAGTTGTCTAGTAGCTTCTTCTCCATTTATGCTTTTAAATTCTTTTGTAACATCTTTAAATCCATCTAAAGACTGTTCAATAGCAATATCCATACCTTTAGCTTGTTCATCTTCAATAGTTTTTTTAGTATAAAAATCAAGAACTGGATTAACGGCTGACAAAGCTTTTGCTAATTCATCAAAGCCATCATCTTTCATTAAAGGAACAGTGCTTTGCCTAACAAAGGTATCAACAGGTCTTGCTGAAGATTGAAAAGAAGTACTTTGATAACTTGATGTCATGCTTGTCCTAGTAACCCTGTATAAGTATTAACTCCAGCACCTAAGAAATCAAATAACCCGCTAGTATTTGCTTTAGCAGTATTGTAAGCTTGGTTTTGCATATCAGTTGCGGCATTTAGTCTACTATCTCTTTGTGCTGCAAGACCAAGTGCTTGTCTTCTAAATTGACCTTCTGCTGATGCTACCGATTGATTTATTGAATTTCTTAAATTAGCAGCTTGTCTACCCGCATCCATTGACAATAAATTTGCCACATTACCAGAAATACCTTCTGAAGCTGCAACAGCACCTCTAGCCTGTAAGCCTTTTATAGATGCCGCCAATCTTTCTTGTGCTTTTGCCGCTCTAGTTTCTTTTAAATTTGCTGCTAATCCTTCTTGTTGTTGTGCAAAAGCTTTCTCTGCTGATTCTGCTGACCTTCTTGCTGCTTCGTATTGATAATTAGCTGCTCGTGCTGCTTGCCTATTCCCTGATATCATTTGAGCACCTTGGATTGCTAGGCTTCCAAAAAACAATGGAGTAACTGCTCCTAAAGCTGGTAATGCTGCACACATTTAGGCAATCCTCATAAATTCGTAAAAAGGTTTACTATGTTCTCCATATTCTGCGTGGTAATCAATAAATGTAAACCCTAAACACCTTAACCACTTTATAGCAGAATCATTCTCTGCATATACCATATTGTATAACAAATTATAATTTTTCAACAGACTATCTACCCATTCCCTGCCTTGTCTTATAAGTTGTATTCTATATTTTTTATTTACAAACAAATCATCTGTAGCAACCATCCATATACAACCATCAGAAACAACACCACATAGACCTATAGGATTGTCATCATCATCAGCTATTGCCATATTTTCTTTGGTGTATAAATAAGAAAGTCTTATTGCATTTTCTGGCTTTTGTCCTGTTTGATAAAAAACTTCAATTTTATCCATAACCCTTAAGTTTTTTACAACATGATTAAGATCTTTTAATTTTGCTTTTCTTATATATCCCATTACCTTCTACTTGACCTCATATGGAAATTTGCTTCATATTCAGCACTTGTTAAATTTGTAGGTAAATGTGTAGAATTTTTTACATCTATCGTAACTCTATCTGCTCTACTCATTATTGGAACTTTAAAAGTACCAGTATCTAAAGTCGTTGATCCAATAACACTTTCATCTGTACCTACTATTGTAGTCAATTCATATGTTGAAGTTGTATTGTTATCGGGAGTAACTTCTACTTTCATAAATCCAGTATCTTCAAATTTAATATAAAAATGCTTTAACTGTAATCTTCCGCTAATTAATTCACTTCCTTCACCTGGAGATGGAGTAAGACGTTGACTAGCAAACCTATAGTGCATTTCATAGGGTTCACCAACAATAAATTTAGTGTGTGTAAGATCACCAGCAGCTAATACATTTTTATTACCACCAACTAAATTACCAGCAAGTATTTTTTGTCCAGGAGATGTAGTTATTTTTTCATTTTTTGCAGTAGTCATATAACTAGATTCTCTTACGGTACATATAAGATTTGTATTATTTCCTAAATTAGATGGACTAACAAGAGTAAAGGTATTGTTATCAATTTTAGTTATTAAAAACAAACCTGTAATACCTCCTCCAAAGTTAACAACATAGTCAGCAATAAATTTTGTAGTTAATTCAGAAAAATTAATAATATTTGAATTAGGTAAGAAAACTTCAACTTGCTCATTCGTAACAAACCCATGATTAGCTTTTGTAATTGTGACTGTATTATTAGAAGTCGTAGTAGTATAAGTTGCGTGTTCGGCAGGTAGTAAATCCCTTGTCACTACATTCATTTCTGTATCAAGTCTGTAAGGCATTGCTATTATTGAATAAAGATTAGTAGCGTCATAAGTAACAGATACTCCAGTACTTGATTCTGTTACTTTTCTATCTAACCGATATTCATAATCAGAATTTGGTTCTTTAAAATTTGGTTCAAAAGGTATTTTTTCTAAATTATATTCTGATACGGGTACACCATCACTAGTGATTCTATCTTCCGTAACTAAAAATAAATCAGTTCCTATAAAATCTATATTTTTAATATCTCTGTCAGTTGCAAAAGTATATGTAAACCATGCGTTAAGTAATTTTTTTCCGTCATTGCCATATAGCCATTTATTTACATACAACTTATTTGAATTTGTAGACCCTAGTAAAATTAATACATCTTCATTTGTAGAAACAACAATTTTATAAATATCACTAGGAATTAATTTTGGAACATGAATCGTAATGTTTGCAGCATCTCTAACTTGTGCCCCTGACTGAGTAACATATTCTCTTACACCAGCAAAACCTCCTTTGTTTGTTAAATAATAAATAGAATTACCAGCACCAACAGGAGTTGCACGTTCACTGCTTTCAAATTCTGTTGCAACAAGCACGTTAGCTGTTTTAGGTGTTAGAGAATCTGATGAACTGCTTAAAACAAATTGCGTTTGCTCTGAAAATAATATTAATTTTTCTCCCATATTTACAGCATTTTTTAAAATAGCAACTTTAGTGTGAGATGCGGCGACATCAATCGGATCACTATCTATAACTGACAATACTGTTTCTGGGAAAAAAATAAAAAACTTGGAAACAGTTGAAAGGATTACATTATCATTAGCTAAAAAACCAAGTCTATTTCTAAAGAAAAATACATTATTAATTTTATTGCCAATAAAAGAAGGTGTTAGAGAAGATTCTAAATCTCCACAAATTCTTTCTCCCCATACTGGTAAAGTGTAATTTGGAACACCATAACTTACGTTGCCACCAGTTGACAGGCTATCTAACGCAGTATATACAAAGGTATTTGCAGTAACACTTGTTATTGCAAAAGTACCATCAACACCTGACCCTGATGTAATTTTTACATCTACGAGACTACCAACAGCTAAACCATGACCATTAGAAGTAACTGTTACAGTAGTACCTGATTGCGAATAAGTACCTGATGTTGAATGAGTTAGTGCATATGACCTTCCATCTACTCTTGCAAATCTAAAATTACCATCAGCTTGCCTTATTAAAACATGAGGCATTGTATCGTAATCAAATTTAAAGTTAATTCCAGGTGCTACTGTCTCTTGCCACTGGCCTTCTTCAAATGCCCCTCCATTATTAGTTGTGAATCTGACATAGTAATTATCAAAATTAGTAGACTCATCACCAATAATTTCTACAACCATACCATTAGGAGAAACTGTAGGTAAGTCAGTAAATTGTTGTACTGAATTTTTTACAGTTGTTATTTGTGAATTACCTTGAGTATCAGTAGAATCTATTGAAAAATCAGAACCATCATTCTTTTTTATATGAAGAACAGGACCGTTTACAGCAATAGTAAATCCAGTAAGACTGCTATCTAAACTTGTTTTAATTGCTGACGCTACTGTAGATGTACTAAGTGGGTCATCTGAAGCTGTATTTTTAGTTGCTGTTACTCCGTCTACTGTTACTGAATATGTTGTCTTGTCAGATACTTGATTGAAAAATACTATTGCTTGTGTTTCTGTACCAGGAGATAAAGTTGAATCCATTGCAGCAGTAACACTTGTATTTACAACAAAAGTAAAATCAGCAATAGTTATTGTTTTAATTTCTGATTGTGGACTTGTGCAAGATAAATATCTATAGTCTTCTTTTACTGTTGAAGTATTAGTGTCATAATATTTATTAGGAACAACAGTTTTTTCTGTACCATCTAATTCAAAAACTCTTACTTTTGTAGTACTAAAAATAACAACATATCTTTCTGTTGTATCTCTATTTATCATATGTACTTTTATATCACCTAAACTTGTTTCATCACTGATTAAATTAGATACAAACTGTGAGCCAGAGCGTTTTGTAAGGCCTAATACTGGATCACTATTAGCATTATCTTGTATTAAGGCATGATCAGGTTTTTTTGTGGCATCAGAGGATTGTGATATACCTCTAAGCAAAGTGGGTATTGACCTAGAAATTAGAGCCATAGTTACCTAATTAATGCGTTTGCTGGAGAATATGTATCAAATACATTGGTAAGAGAAGGATCACCTCTAAGTAGATTATGATCCGCATTAGATAAATCTGTTTCCATTAATACAGCCCTAGCTCTAGCTTCGTCTTGTTGCGTAAAACCTCTTAAGCCGCCATCACTTACTAACCTATCAACAAAAACACGAGCGGCTTTTACAGTTATATAGTATCTTGCTGGTTCTGGTATTTCATTAAATTCTCTAAAATAAACTATTGTACAAATCAAATCATTATCAAACAAAAAAGTATTATTTAATCTGTCATACATTTTTAAACCACGCTGTATCGCATCTACTGAAGGGTGCTGATGAATATTAGGGTCAACCCTTAAAGCATCAGTTGGTAAAATAATTTCTTTAGTTACATTATCTCTAACTAAAGTTACGTCAATTTCTGTATTAAAGCTCCAACCTTCACCTTGAACCGCTCTGTCTTGTTCTAATAAAATATCAAGAGCCATTTGAGCATCTACAGGTAAAGCTGTATTGTCAAAAGTTGTACCAGTTACTTCTGATAATGTGTTAATAGGAGATTCTCCTATTGCAGATAACATTATATTTACACTTTCAAGTTTAGTAGAAGCAGCTACAGCCATTACATACCCTCCATTATTCTTTTGTATTCCTCTTCTCTAGCTTTTCTGCCTTTAGAGATAACACCAAATTTGCTTACTTGTTTAGGATCATCATACTTTTTTCTCAAGAATTTTTGTAAAAGTTCATGAGGTTTTAGTTTTTTCTTTTTCTTGGATTTTTTAATTTTTAAAGAATCTCTACTGTGCTCCATAATTAATACCCCTTTTTAGTGCCTTTACTACCTTTTTTGGTAGTTGATTTTTTAGTGCCTTTAGTGTGATAACCCATGATGTTTACTTAATTTTAAGTTTGTTTCTTAAAGATTTTTTTGCTGCTGAACTCATAGCAGATGCACTAGGATTTATTTTAAAAGATCCACCCATTATTTCTTTAGATGCGTTTTTTAATTTTTCTCGCATCTTTTTAATTTTTTCTTTTTCCTTTTTTGAAAGAGGTTTTTGTATGCTCATAGCTATAAAAAAAAAGGTATCTAATAATAAGATACCTTATAAATTGAATTTAAGAAGTGTTAAGAAGCAGATAACTTAATAGTAGCTGCACACTCTGGTCTTAGGATTCCATGCCCAAGTGCGTACTTCGCAACGAGCAATGTTCCTTGGTACATCGTTGCATACTCATTTCCTGTTATTTCAGTTGTCATGTCCATCAATTTGACAGTACCGACTGCTGATTTGTGGAAAACAAGTCCGATAGTTTTACTATCGTCACCTGAGTAGGTGTTGTTTGCACCGCTTGGATTACTGCTGACGTTTGATTGAGGTACGTTGTTGCTCATCATCACAGGAATACCTGCAACTTGCTGGATTTTACCAGAAGCAAACGAACCATTACCACCAGGGTTAAAGTCAACATCTACTGTTCTTGTAGCAGACTCAGCAAGTTTGTAGTACTCAGCAGGTGGTAATACACAGAAACGATCTGTAGGAGGAATGTCACGCTCGTCAAATGCTTGAGCTATGTCATAAATAGCAGCAGCTATCTCATCACCTGTGACGTTTGCTGAAGCTGTGTTACCAGAAGCAAGAGTCAAAGTAAGTCCACCTGCAATACCTGTAAGTGTTGAAGATGCACGACTCGCATTTGCGATCATTTTTGCGACATTAGAATCGTATGTTTTAGCTAGAGCCTTGCCGAGTTCATCAGCGTAACTTGCCCTAACGTCATAATGATTCTTCAATTCCTCAAGCCGACTAACAAAAACGTCTGCTATTAGAAGGTCGTCTATTGAAATCAAACGCTCACCGTGTCTGATTTGGTTGCCTCCTGTAAGTAAATTTCCAGGCGTATGATAGGAAGCAGTGGCAGTGCCTAAAACTGGAAATTGTGCCGATTTGCCTGAAGTTATGGTACGAACAGAATGAAGTTGATCGTTGAAGATGTTATTGCGTGTGAACGCAGTTAGCACCTCACCAGAAAAAACTTTCAGAAACAGAGCGTCAAAGTCTGTTCCTGTATTGTCGACCAAACCAAGGCGAGATACCGTAGCATTACTCATGGTAAAAAACCTTTAGAATAGTTGAATAAATTTAAGAAACTAACTTTACTACTGTCTGTTCTCATAAGTGGTATCTGACGCATCAGGCACTTTTGATATTAAGATTTTCGTTTTGTTAGTTTATACTGACCCACAATTCCACTTCCTTAAAGCAAGGGCTTTGCGAGTTAACTTGCCATCTTTTTTTAACGGTCCTTTTACTTTTGACATTCTTGCACAGAAGGATTTTCT
>CEQT01037991.1_pt1 | contig 12396 bp, 13 predicted proteins | sample 530951 | NCBI WGS metagenome assembly CEQT01 (sample SAMEA2621132, study PRJEB7988) | marine metagenome | biome: marine biome (ENVO:00000447); feature: surface water layer (ENVO:00002042); material: "saline water (ENVO:00002010), including plankton (ENVO:xxxxxxxx)" | depth 5 m
CTCTTCCAAAAAGAAATCCGATCATTAAAGGTGGCTTGAAAAAAAAAGGATAATTTTTGTATTCAGCGGTATCAAATATCTCAAAATCCTCTTTTTTCTTAAATAATTCATTTGCAATACAGATTCCTGCAGTACCTGCACCTATAATAAGCGTTTTATCCCTCATTTCTTTTGCATAAGGCTTCAGCCAATTCAAAGTCAATTCTATTATCTATATCAATAATTCTATTTTTATGGCAAGGGAAATATTTAAGACCTTCTGAAATAATAAATTCATCATTTTTTGTAATAAATCTTTTTGAAGCAAAATATCCGCAGCCATCCTCAAAAAAGATTTCATCATTTGAATTTTCTTGCCTTATAGGGCTATTAACTCTTTTAGAGAGAGGTTTTAATTCATTATTATTATCTCTTTTCAAAAGCTCATAAGCTTTTTGACCTGTTGGTGAACAAGTTGCATAGCAAGAATTATCTCCCTCCTCTAATGCCCAGTTTATGAAATCCATAATTGGCGCAAGCTCTCTTTGAGGAGTGGTTACCTGAAGAAGCAAAACCCAATCAAAAACTATTCTAGAGTTTGCCCAATTTATTACATCCATTATGGTGTCATTCATCTTAGTATCATCTCCTGATAATGCTTCAGACCTTTCATAGCCGCTTTTTTCGAAAAAACTTTCAGATAGTTTCTGTATTTCTGGATCATTAGTTGAAACAACAACACTTGATTCATAAAATTTAGAAAGATTTGAAGCAAACTCAAAAGTAATTGAGCATAGCGGATTGCCATTAAATATTTTTTTATTTTTATCCCTCAATCCTTTTGAGCCGGATCTCGCAGGAATAATAATTAGAATTTTAGCATCCGATTTCATTTTTGATAGATCTTCCAAGAATTTTATATTCTGTAATAGTTCTATTTAATAAAATTGGAATAGCTATAGAAGAATTAAGTTTTAACAAAGTTTTCTCAGCTTGTTTGTTATTCCTTTTATCTAAAAAATAGTCCCAATAATATGAGCAATGCCACCTAATAGCATCTGGCAAGTTTTTTGTTCCAAATTTTTGGTTATTTAATATATTAAGGACTTTTTGTTTGGTTTTATTATCTTTTACCTCAAATATTAGAGTATCAAAAGAAGGCACGCACTTTTGTGGAATTTCTCTAAGTGAGATTGAATTGATTTCATTTAGTGATGATTCTAGTGCAAAATATCTTTTTTTATTCTCACGCATAATGCGATTCAATTTTTTTAGCTGTACCTTCCCAACAACAGCATTAAGCTCACTCATTCTGTAGTTGAATCCAGGGCTATCAACCCTATCAAGTCCTCTTGGCAATCCTTTGATATTTTTATGTCCATGATCATGGTGCTCTCTTACTTTTTTATCTAATCTTTTATTTTTTGAAAGAATAGCACCTCCTTCTCCAGTGGTGATATTTTTGCCAAAATCAAAACTAAAAATTCCATACTGACAGAGAGTACCAACAAATCTTCCATCATACTTTGCTCCGACTGCTTCACAAGCATCCTCAATAATTGGTATTTTATTTTTCTTTCCTATTGCTATGATTTCTTTCATCTTTGCGGGTACACCAAGCATATGAACAGGAATAATTGCTTTTGTCTTAGGTCCAATACTTTCTGATAACTGCTTTGGGCACATATTAAGTGTGTTATCAATTCCTATAATTATTGGTTTTGCGCCTAGATCATAAATAGCCTCAACTGTTGCAATAAAATTAAAAGATTGAGTAATTACTTCATCACCTCTTTTTACACCAAGACCAACAAGTGCACATTTAATAGCTGCAGTGCCTGATGAGACACATAAAGTTGAATTTGAATTAAAAAAATTATTCATTTGTTGCTCAAACTCTCTAACATGATACTTTTTTCTCATCGCATCAAATCCATGAGCAAAAAGAACTCCGCCCTCATCAAAAAGCTTCATAAGTGCTTTTTTTTCTTGCTTATTTATATATTCGTATCCAGGCATTAACTAATCGGTATTAAGATATTTTTTTTTGGCTTCAAAAGTTTTAAGTCTGATGAAAGTATAATTGAATTCATCATACTAGCAGTATTATAGTGGATATGATTTACTTGAGGAAGAAGGCAATTTCCTGATTTTATATCATGAATATATTTGCTTGTTAATTCGCTTTGAAAGATTTCAATATCCACATTTTTAAATTTAAATAATTTATTTTTAGTTATCTTGAAATCTTCAATTTCCATTAATACCTTTTCATCTTCTTCATTGATTAATCTTATTATCGAGTTACTCTTATGACTATTTTGCTGACTAAGTATAAGTCTCCTTGTTTCAAACTTAACTGCAGCTTTACCGTATATCTCCTTAAATCCCTCTCTTTTGGAATCAATCCACGAAAACTCTCTCCAATCAACCTCTATTATTTTTTCATTAAATATAAAAAAATGTAAATCTAAAAAATGCCATAAATTGCATCCAAGACCCCAAGATTTTCCTTCAACTTCAATTCTAAAATTAAGATTTTTTGCTAGTTTTTTTACTTCTATCCAAAAGGGGTAATACCTATATGGAAAGTTTACAAATATATTTTTTGAGATAGCCAATGAATTTATTAAATCAAGTTCTGCTAGTGATTGGCATAAAGGCTTTTCGATTATGAGATTTTTAATCTTATTGTTTTCAAATAAATCCTCAACTATGCTTGCTTTGCCCTTATTACTTATTGAAAGTATTGCTAAATCAATATCTAAATCTTTTATTTCTCTAGAATCTGAAATGCACTTTGTTCTATCTCTGTCAGTTAAATATTTGTATGTTTCTTTATCTTTATCAAAAACATATATAAAAATATCTAAATATTTTTTTACTATACTTTCATAATGTCTTTTACCGATGCCGCCAAAACCATATATTAAGACTTTTCTCATCTCAACGAATTTACTAATCCAAAAATTTTAATACAGTCCTCGACTTTTGGAGCTTGAGTTACGAAGTCTTTATTTAAAAAGCTTTCTAAGAGATTTCTTAATCCAGGTTTAATTTCTTCATTTTGCGGTTTAGAAGACATTATTATCTGACGCTTATCATTAAATACTGAAAAAGACTCTAAATTCTCAAAGTAGACAAAAATATCTTTGAAAAATAAAATTATTTGCCATTTTCCAGGAATATTATTGTGTCTAAGGTATTCTAAATCGCACTCAGAGTTAATAGATATTCTATACTTGCTAATATTTTTATTTTTACTTTTAATATTCTTCACTGAGTAATCGTCAACTTGTTGATTTTTTATTAAGAAAAATGCTAAATCTATAATATGTATTGAATTTGAATAAACTAATTCTTTATTTATATCTGTTAATCTTCTGTCCGACCAGTCATGCTCGGACTGCTGATCAAGAATCAGTCCGTGAATTAGCTTTTTATTGGAAATAAGATTTCTTAACTCATTAATGCCATCATAGAATCTTCTATTTAAAGCTAGAAAAAATTTATCATTTGACAACTCAATTATCTTAAGTGATTCCTCAAAAGACAAGCCTAATGGTTTTTCAAATAAGACTTCACATTCATAATTTGTAAGAACTTTTGCAAGATTTAAAAATCTTTTTTCAGATGTACAGACGATAATCTTTTGATACTTCGAAAAATCTTTTTCATGAAGTAATAACTTATCAATGCTCTCAAAAGTTTCCAAAATATTATATTTTTTTTCTAATTCATTTGATCTATCTTTTGAAGATGAAATAAGAGAAACAGAAAAGTTATCAAAATATTTTTCAATTACATTCAGATATTCCCTAGCCATATAACCAGAACCAATTAATAATAAATTTTTTTTCATTCAATCAGATAAATAATTAACTACTTGCTCAAATATCCTCAACTCATAGTTTTTCTTAAGATTATAATTATGCTTGAAAGACTCAATCCAGAAAAAAGAAAAAAGAAACAGATAATCGCTCTTGAGGGCGAAGATTTATATTCAGAAATAAAGGGTGGGTCAATTGTTTTAAAAAAGTATTCTTCAGATGAGTTTGCTAACATTAATTTCTTATACTCTTCTTGAAGCAGAGACGAAAAAACATTAGCAGCATTTATATCTTTTATTTCTTTGAGTTTAGATTCCAAAAATTGGATTGAGGCTTCTGTCTCTGTAACATCCCTATTCTTAAGAGTATTATTTATATCAATTACCATTTGCTCAACCCAAAACTTTGATAATTCTGGAGAAATATATTCGATAGAAATGGTAAGGAATCCTCTTTCTAAATCTTCGTCAAAAGAAAGATGATTATCCAAAAATTCTCTCAATACAGTTTGACTTGATGGTTTAGAGCCACTTTTCCAAGAATTTGTTTCAGGATTATAGGTGTCATTGAAAATAACCTTACCTGATTCAACACTTTCACCAGCAATTATATATTTATCAAGACTATATTCCTCAATAAAAGTAGTTAAAAAGTTTGTAGATCTAAAAATCTCATATGCTTCCTCAGCATTTGCATTAACTGAAGAATTTAGAAGAGAGCTTACTCCTGGAAGCCCAGTAATATTTGCTGCAAGACTTCCTATGCTTGGATTAGAGCCCTCCTTTGGAACAGATAATAGTGCTTTGGATTTATAACTATTTGGGAGACTAAGTGAATAAAAAACTCCTGCCAGGGAAAATAAAATTGAGACTGAAATAATAAAATATTTGTATTTAAATAATTCTTTACCAATAAATCCTAAATTAATTTCAATTGAGGTTTCTTTTTTTTTATCCACTTTTTTTACCTACCTATTAAAAGCTGATTTTAAGACTACTAAAGCATTAAGTCCAATAATTGAAATTAAACTTAGTTATTCTGAAAGATGTCTCTAGTAAAAACTTTTTCCCTTACATCATTTAATCTTTCTGATATTCTGTTAGCAATAATAATATCCGAATCATTTTTAAAATTGTTAATATCATTGAGTACCTTAAATGATCCAAAATATGAATCAGAAATTAGAGGCTCATAAATAATAAGATCAAATTCATCAGACAAGTTTTCTATGATATCTTGAACTGCAGAATCTCTGAAATTATCTGATCCGGATTTCATTGAAAGCCTGTAGATACCAACAACTTTTGGTTTGAGTGCCCTTATCTGTTCAGAGATAAAATCTTTCCTAACATTATTTGATTCTACAATTGCAGATATAAGTCGTTGAGGAATTTGATCAAAGTCTGAGAGAAGCTGCTTAGTATCTTTTGGTAAACAATATCCACCATAGCCAAAAGAAGGATTATTGTAATGATTACCAATTCTTGAATCAGCAGAGATTCCCTCAATTATCTTGTTTGAATCAAGTTTATTTAAAATTGCAAAATTATCTAATTCGTTAAAAAAAGAGACTCTCATAGCTAAGTACGAATTAGAAAATAATTTTACAGCTTCTGCTTCAGAGGCATTCATGAAAAGTTTTAAAACATTAGACTTATTAGAACAATCCTCCAGAATCTCAGCAAAATTAATTGATGATTCGCAATCTCCTCCTATGACGATCCTAGTAGGATTTAAATTATCAAATAGCGCTTTACCTTCTCTTAAAAATTCAGGTGAAAAGATAATTCTCTTAGTTTTGAATTTCTTTTGTAAGTATTGTGTATGGCCGATGGGTAGAGTTGATTTAATTACTATCAGCGCTTTATCGTTTTGCTCTATTGCATCAGATATTACTTTATCCACAACGCTTGTATTAAATCTGTTAGCATTTGAATCAAAGTCTGTTGGAGTACACACAATTATAAAGTCTGCATCTTTATATGCTTCTTTTTTATCTAGGGTTGCGCAAAGTGAGAGGTTTTTGTCTTTTAGTGCTTTTTCTATATCAACATCAGCAACTGTAGTCTTTTTCTGATTTATTTTTTTTACTTTATTTTCATCTATATCTAAAACTTGTACTTCATGCTTGCTGCTCAAAAGTGCTGATAATGACATGCCCACATATCCTGAACCAACTACTGTTATTTTTTTCATTACATTTAAAAAACTATATAAATATTTCTTGATGGTGCCCAGAGCCGGACTTGAACCGGCACGAAGTTGCCTTCGAGGGATTTTAAATCCCTTGTGTCTACCAATTCCACCACCTGGGCATGATAAATACTTATCCTAAAGTATATTTTACACCCTTAGTTAATTCTTAATAGAAAAATAAATTATTTATTACTTAAAGAGGTCTATCTATTACTTCTTTGATTGTTTTATAAAGATGATCAATTTCAGATCTAATATCAACTTGATGGTTCCCTACAAAAAGTCCATTCTTATCTAAATACTCTGCATTTTCTATAGTATCGTGAATTTCGTAATCAAAATATCTTAATGCATTTTTATTTTTTAAGAAATTTCCTGAAACGATAGGCCTATACTCTATTTTTTTATTTTCAAGTAAGCTAATTAGCTGGATTCTTGAAATAGGGAACGATTTTTTTAAAATCATAGAGAATCCAAACCAGCTACTTTTACCAATCTCATTTTGAATGATAATTGAATTAATATCTTCAAACTTCGATTTAAAGTAATTTGCATTTTTTCTTCTAATATCAATAAAATTTCTAGCTTTTTTTAATTGTTCAATACCTATGGCGCCACTCATTTCAATGGGTCTTACATTGTATCCAGGCAGAACAAATTTAAAAGATTCCTCAAAAGCATCATCACTTTTTGTTCCAGTAACAAAATTATCTTTAGGTAGATTTCTCGTCCAACCATGCGCTCTTATTGATAATAAAATATGATAAATTTCTTCATCATCAGTAATAATACATCCTCCTTCCATCGTTGAGATATGATGACTATAAAAAGAGCTAAATGTTCCCATTAAGCCAAAAGTACCTGTGAATTTTTTGTTAAAAGTTGCTCCAAAAGATTCACAATTATCCTCCAAGAGAGTGATATTTTTTGAACCTATTAAGCTTTGTATTTTTGTAAAATCATTTGAATTCCCCAAAAGGTTTACTGCGAAAATTACTTTTGTTTTCTCGGAGATTGCTTCTTCAAGAGCGCTTAAATTGAAATTAAGGGTTTGTAAATCAATGTCAACAAATTTTACTTTAAGTCCATATTGTTGAAGGGGAAAATATGTTGTTGACCAAGAAACTGCTGGAACAATTACCTCATCTCCTCTTTTAAGTCTTTTACTATCATCAGAAAGGAAAAACATCGAAGCAATCATTAGAAGGTTTGCAGTAGATCCAGAGCTTGTCATGACACAAAATTTAGCATCAAAAAAATCTGCAAAATCTCTTTCATAAAGTTCAACAAATTTTCCCATAGAGTAATTATCAGAAGCGATAACTTTCTCAATTGCTTCTATCTCATTGTGATCCCATGTGCTTGAGGCAAGCTTATATTTCATCGTTTTGCTTTGTTAAAAAATATTTATAAGTTTCCTGCAGCCCTTTTTTTAAACTTATTTTATGCTTCCAGCCAAACTCTTCTAGTCTTGAAATATCAACGAGCTTTCTTTTCATGCCTTCAGGTTTAGATAAATCATTTATGAAATATCCTTTGAAGCCAACAACTTTTGCTATTTCCATATAGTAGTCATTAATTGACATATCAAATCCCAATCCTACATTTAAGTTCTGTGGCATTATATCTAGTTTTGTAATTGCATAAAAAATGAAATCGGCAAGATCTATTGCACACATAAACTCACGCCTTGCTTCACCATCACCCCAAATATCTACTTTTTCATAATTACACCGCTTCGCATCATCGAGCTTTTTTATAACGCCTGCGATCATATGTGAGTTTTCATGATCAAATCTCTCATATGGTCCATAAAGATTACAAGGAATAATAGTTTTATAATTGAGACTTTTTGATTTAGTCACATACTCGCAATGCTTTGCTATGGCTATTTTAGCCAGTGCGTAACCTTCATTTGTTGGCTCAAGCTCTCCTTTAAGTATTAAATCTTCTTTAAGCGGATGATCAATATTCCTTGGATACATGCATGAACTTCCTATATTGATTAGTTCTGGTATGTTGTGATGAGAACAAATATTAATAATATTCATTCCCATTTCTAAATTTTCCTTGAAAAATGATAAAGGGTTATTGATGTTTGCTTGAATGCCACCTACTTTTCCAGCTGCATGAATAACAAGGTCTGGCTTAAGTGAAGAAATATATTCATCCAGTTCATTATAATCAAGCAAATTTACTTCTGATCTTTTTGGAAAAAGAAAATCATACTCAGAGGATCTTGAATCAGAAAGAATATTTTTTCCAACCATTCCACTTGCGCCAGTGAGTAAGATTTTCATTTGAAATTATTCTTTATTTAATAAAACATCAAACCCATGCAACTTCAAGAGTGCATTCTTTTTTGCTGCTTTTAAGTCTTCTTTTACCATCTCTGAACACATTTCTTGAACAGTAATTGTTGGCTTCCAACCAAGAATCTTTTTAGCTTTTGATGGATCTCCTAAAAGTGATTCTACCTCTGTTGGTCTGTAGTATTTTGGATCAACTCTGCAAATAATATCACCTGGCTTAATAAAATCATGTGGCTTATTTAGAGAATTAACAACTGCGACTTCAGAATCTGCCTCTCCTTCAAAAGTTAAATCTATTCCTAATTCATTTGCAGACCAAATTAAAAACTCTCTAACTGAATGTTGAACGCCGGTACAAATTACATAATCATCTGGATTTTCTGCTTGAAGCATCATCCATTGCATCCTGACATAGTCTTTGGTGTGTCCCCAATCCCTTAAGGCATTGAGATTTCCAAGATAAAGACACTCTTCTAGGCCCTGAGATATGTTGGCAAGACCTCTTGTTATTTTTCTTGTAACAAAAGTTTCACCTCTCCTTGGGGATTCGTGGTTAAATAAAATTCCATTGCAAGCGAAAATATCATAAGCCTCTCTGTAATTTACTGTTATCCAATAAGCATATAGTTTTGCAACCGCATAGGGAGATCTTGGGTAAAAAGGTGTAGTTTCTTTTTGAGGGGTTTCCTGAACTTGGCCAAAGAGCTCTGAAGAGGAAGCTTGGTAAAATTTAGTATCTTTTAAGCCTAAAAGCCTAATTGATTCTAGAAGGCGAAGGGTGCCAAGAGCATCAACATCTGATGTGTATTCTGGCGTTTCAAATGAAACTGCAACATGTGACTGAGCTCCTAGATTATATATTTCATCAGGCTTTACATCACTAAGAATTCTAGTCAAATTAGACGAATCTGTTAAGTCACCATAGTGAAGATAAAAGTTTTTATCCTGCTTGTGTGGGTCCTGAAAAATATGGTCAATTCTTTCTGTATTAAATATTGAAGACCTTCTTTTTATACCATGCACTTCGTATCCCTTGTCTAGAAGGAATTCTGCAAGATATGAACCATCTTGTCCTGTAATGCCGGTTATTAAAGCCTTTTTCATTAGATTTTTATCTTTTCATATATTCCTGGATGGAAGTTAGCATGCATTATTACTCTGTAATCTTTTGGATTACTCTTATGTAAATTATAAACTCCTTTATGGAATCCCTCAGTGTCAAAAATAAATAAAGAGCCTTTTTCTCCTATCAGAGGAAATTTTTTAAATGCTTTATCAATCAACTCCTGATTTAATCTTCTCCTGTCATAGGTCAGTTGTTGCTTTTTATGACTAGATAGACAATATTCCATATGAATATTTGAATCATTTACATCATTTAGAAGCATCATTAAAGAAACTTGTCTGTAACCATCGGAATGATATATCCTCGACGGCTTATGATGCAACTTGGGATCGTTTTTCACGAGACAACTTATTGTTGGATTTTCTCTTAAGTATGCATAACCGCCATAGTATTCTGAGAGAAATTCAAGGATTTTTAAGTCTTTAATTACGGATCTTACAAGATCTGAGTCAAGACTTAGGTGAATGGTATTATTTCTTGTCTTGTCTATATGATATGTATTAAGAAGTGAGTCTAATTTTGAAGACTCTATCTTTGCAAATTTAGTTATACCATAGTCTTTTAATTCGAGAAGATTATCTGAAAAAATTGAATTTTTTATAAAGGTATCATTGAGATGAGATAAATCAAGATTATTCTTTTTCCATAAATAGGTTCTAACAAATTTTGGCGAATTGTAATAAAACCATAATTTAATTCCTTTTGAGCCCATTTTTAAGACGGTAAATAATCTAAATATTCTCCTAGTTAATTCTATGGGAATCATGCGAAATGAAAATGGCTTATATAATTGTTCAGTACTCACAAAATCTATATTACCCTAATATTTGAAATAAAATTGAAGACTGGTTGAAATGGAGGCTGAGGCCGGAATCGAACCGGCGTAAACGGATTTGCAGTCCGCTGCATGACCACTCTGCCACCCAGCCAAGTTATTTAATCTTACCTTCATCTCTTAAACTCTTCCTAATCTTTGTTGCGCTGATGGATTCAATATTTGAATCAAATGACTCTTGATCGATGTTATATCCAACTCCTCTTCCATAAGTTATGTTAGTTATATTAGGAACTAATTGAATCACAAAATCTTCATTAATTTTATAGCCAGCTGAAAAAAGCTTCTCGGCAATATCTTTTGATACATCTTCATAAGAAAAAGGATTATCGTCTTGGCCTTCTCCTCCAGAAGAACCTTCTACATCTCGAACTTGTATTACCACTTGACCAGTCTTAGCAAGCGCTCTTTCAAAAAGAGCAAGATGGCCTTCATGCCATGGCTGCCATCTCCCTAAAAGAAGGACTGTTGGTTTTTTTGGATCAAACATCTCTTATTAAACTTGCCACTTGCGAGGGGCTATACTGATCCCAGGAAGAAATTTTTAAGTTAAATTTCTCAGGATCCTCAAATATTTTATCTGTATCCTTGTAGTTGCTTTCTTTTATTGTATCCATCCAGATGCAATAGTCTGCGTCAAATATTTTTCTTGCTTCTTTAGTGGGACATATGAAATCACAAATAACCAACCTTCCATTTTCTTTTTCAAAATCAGCTAATGCTCTCATTCTAAGACTTTGTCTTTTACGTCCTTCATTTGAAAAATCCCAATCATTTGCCATCTCTCTGAGATTGTCAGCATTATACCAAGCACAAGATAACTCTTTTTGCAAAAGCTTGGATAAAAAGGTTTTTCCACTCCCCGATAAACCCATAATTAAAATCTTCATTAGATACCGAGTTTTACCAAGTCTTTTTGATTAATAATTCCAACTAATGTTTTGTCCTTCATTACGGCAAGACAGCCAATCTTTTTATCAGCCATAATTTTTAAGCATTCAGAAGCTAAATCATCAGGATTTACTGAAATAAAGTTTTTGCTCATAAAATCTTGTGCTGTCATATCAAAAAAATAATTTGATTTATCGATAGCCCTTCTAATATCTCCATCGGTTATTAAACCAGTAATCTTGTTGTCCTGATTTTTTACAAATGTAACTCCTAAGCCCTTCTCAGAAATAGTTTTAATGACATCTTTTGAAAGCTCATCATGATTGATAATCGGCATCTCGTCTCCCGACACCATGACATCTTTTGCAGAAAGGAGCAGCCTTTTCCCCAAAGTACCTCCAGGATGAGACTTTGCAAAATCTTCAGGTTTGAAATCTTTTTTATTCATTAACGAAATTGCCAGTGCATCTCCCCAAACAAGAGTTGCTGTAGCGCTTGAGGTTGGAGCAAGATCAAGGGGGCACGCTTCTTTTTCAACTTTTATTAATTGATGGTAGTCAGAAATCTTCGCAAGAGTTGATTCATCACTCCCTGATACGCCTATTACAGAGCAGCCTAACTTTTTTATAATAGGTACTGTTTTTAGAAGATCCTCTGTCTCACCTGAATAACTAATTGCAACAACTATATCATTGCTCTGAATCATCCCAAGATCTCCATGAAAAGCCTCAGTGGAATGCATGAAGAAAGAGCTAGTTCCAGTGCTTGATAAAGTTGCAGATATTTTCTTACTTATATGACCAGATTTTCCTATACCAGTGAGAATAAGACGACCTTTACACCTATATATAACATCTACAATCTCTTCAAACTTTTCGTCAATGAAGTCTTTTAAACCAATTAGTGCTTCGACTTCATCATCAATAACTTGCCTAGCTATATCTATTGTTTTTTTATCTTTACTCATTTCTTAAAGGTTGAAATTGTATATTGAAAACCTGTCTGAATTGTAACTAAAAGGGTGATTATAAGAATAATATCAGCAAAGAAAAGAACCATCATATTATTAATCGTTAGACCAAAGAGATACATTAATATCGACAACATCTGCATCGCGGTTTTTGTCTTTGCTAAAAAAGTCACTCTTGTTTTGTGAGATTGGTTATTTCTAGAGTTAATATCTCGTAAAGCAGCGACCCAAATTTCTCTTGAAATAATAACAGCTGA
>CEQT01074863.1_pt1 | contig 12320 bp, 17 predicted proteins | sample 530951 | NCBI WGS metagenome assembly CEQT01 (sample SAMEA2621132, study PRJEB7988) | marine metagenome | biome: marine biome (ENVO:00000447); feature: surface water layer (ENVO:00002042); material: "saline water (ENVO:00002010), including plankton (ENVO:xxxxxxxx)" | depth 5 m
AACCATTCGAATATCTCCCATGCGATCCCTATTATCAGAACCCACATCACGGCCATGAAATCAGTGCTACCCATCCATTGTGCAACCTTTGCTATCAGCAGACCTGCAGCCAGGTGATAGCTCGTCCATCCATCCAGCTGGCCCGTCGCTACTTGCCAGTTATATAGTTTTGCTAGCGGATTATTCATCTTAGAAACCCGTCAACATGCCGTTGGCACCCATCCAACCGGCTAGCATGAAACCTATGACGAATCCTATTCCAATCCCCCATATCTTCTCCAAGTGTTTCTTCAACCATTCCATTTTGCTCTCTCCTTATCTATTATTCCCTTATAAATATTCCATCGGCTTAACTTTCCATCATTTCCAAGAGCTTCAGATGAATATCTCTAGCTCCTCTTCATGATGATTGGGAGTTCGGTTAGCACGCCCAATGGACTCGGAACTTATCTTAAATCCAGATTTTCCTTCCGCTCTATTGCTGGATGCTCCTCGATCTGGATTTTCCTCTCCTAGCACCCCCCGCACTATGGTTTGCAATAGATCCCAAATGCTTCTCATCAGACTGATGATTGACTTGTGCAGAGGTGCTTCATTCCTTCGATATCCGTTAGGATGTCGGAGGGATTCTCGTTTCAATTGATTCATGATATCACTACAACCTTTGTTTGTTACAAAAAATTTTTTACCTATCCTCTCTATCCGACCAGCGTGTCCCAAACATTTTTTACCAAGAGACTGATCAAACCTATGCCCACACCGTATCTCCACTTCTTAGCTTCTATCCTATACTGTGTGTTCTGTTTGGTCTCTGCCCATAACCCTTCGTGTGGATTAAATAAATTTTCCTTTATAAACCTGAGAGATTCATCTGTTTTCTCGTGTGCCTTCTCCATATCCTTCTTGAGCTCCACGATATCTTGTCGCACATCATCTAGTTTCAGGTGTGCTATCTCTAATTGTTTTCTGTCTGCTGAGTTCATTTCTGACAGTTACATTCTTTACATTCACATGGATCACAACATTCACACATCTTATCTCTCCTAGTATTTGGTTTGATAATAAATATTATTCTTCGTCCTTTTCCACCCAAACTTCTTCTAATTTTTTCCTAATCATGTTGGTATTCTTTGGGGTGTTGAGCAATCTACCCGTTGGTTTCATTATGAAGAAACAGTTATAACACAGCAGGTGTAGGTTGTCTAGCTGGTGGTTCGTGTTATCCCCATCGAAGAAGTTTATTATATATGGCCCTCTCATATCCTTTTCTCTGTAATCATCATAACCACAGTTGGAACACTCTTGTTTCAGATATCCATCCCTAACCACCCTCTCTTGGAGTTTCCAATGTGGATAGGTGGGATGTTTACCATCGAACAGATCTTGTATCTTGATACCCCAGCCTGTGTTACCCTTGGTTGTGATACCCACTCCCTCTTGGTTCTTGTTCTGTTCGAACAGATCATACATCTTGGCATATTTCTTGAATGTGTTGTATGCAACACCGAGATGTTGTGCTGCTGCTCTAATGGATAGTGTAGCCCTTATTGCCCACTCTATCCTAGACTTCGGTATTGGTCTACCACGAAACGGATTCTTCTTCTTGGGTTTGGTTTCGTGTTCGTGTAGGTCACTTAGATCTGACATTCCTCTTCCTAAGTTTTCTCGGTTTGGGTTTGGATAGCTTGTTGTTTATTTTTTTCCTAAATATAATATAGATCACCGAGGCTCCGAACAACACACCTATTAGAAATCCGAACCAAACACACATTATTAATTGAACATTCATTTTTTCTCCTTCTTCACCACATTATATGCTATGTCTGATAATTTTTCCTTTTCATCATCCAACAGAGGACTATTCTGATGTATTGCTACCAAACTACCACTATCTAGTTCGGAACCATTTTCCTCATAATCCATACGGACACTTATAGCTTCCTCTGTTATCTCAACTAACAATCTCTCCAGCTCTAACCTCTGTTCTTTTGTAAGTAAATCACTCATTCCTATCTCTTTCTTGTATGGTCAAAACCCTTATCATTTCATCCCACTTCTCGTCTCTTTGAGCCCGTTTTCTTTGAACACTAGGCCCGAACTCATTCATAAAATCTTTTATTGTTTTTTCGAGTTTTTTCACTCGTTTCTCTAACCTTGTTATATCTTTCATTTGTCTATATCCAAATATGATTCATCATCCTTCCACCACTCATATTTTCTCTTACCTAGCTGTCTATTCTGTAAATTATTCTTGAAATTTGTATTGTATTCATCCTTGGTCATAACTCTCCACGATTTGTGAAAATCCCCTTGATCGGGTAGTTTCTTCATACCTTGAAAGTATGTTGTAGCACCTGATATACCCACACCACCAGCTATATCAACAGTATCCACTATCTCATCGAATTTGTTAACCAATACATATTTCATCTATCCTCTCCTTAATCTAATATTATACCAAATGTTTGTTCTGAATTATGCCACATTGCGGTCAAACTCATCGTATCACCAATCATTGATTTAACTGGTGCTATCATATTATTAATCTCACCGATGGAGTTACTATAGCTTATTTTATTTGTTGTTGGAACCTCTTGACCATTGAATCCAATAATATAGGATGTGTCAACATCCACATAAACACCATTATCGGATAGGTGCTGATCAACCACATAACCTAATGTATCTCCAAGATACCAATATAGGTCGGAGCTCCACTCCATCCAAAAAAACTCAATAGGTATACTGTCTGATGTAAATACATTACCAGATACCCTATGTAATGTCTGCCATCTTGTTCTATCTATTGTAAGGTGATAATATCCGTTTTCATCTTGTGGTAACCCAAAATTGAATACTATATTCTCTTGTGGATCTGATGATGCTATAATTACATCCTCACAACCTATGAATAAACTACAACTGACTAGACCTATTATTCCAACTATTTTTTTTATCTCTTTTAACATTTTCTTGATAACCTTTTTTATTTGGTTTATTTGATTTATTTTTCTTATGAAGTACTTTTTCACGAGTGTCTTGTATATCAAACTCCTCTTCCATCTCTAAGTAATCTTCCCAATTTTGTAATGTAGGCATTGTTAAATCTCCTTAATTACGGTATTAATTTACGAAATAAAATTATAAAAGTCAAGAACTTTTTATCCTTAATCTGCCTAATTTTTCAACAAATTCCTCTATCGTATAGGTTCTCTTGCGTTCATCTATTATTTTCACGCTGTCTATGATTTCCTTTCTTTCATTTAGTATTTTTTGTAATAAATTAAAACCCATTGATACATAAAAGGTTCCAAAACTCTCTTCTCCTAAAACATTTGTGTCATATAGTGTATCCTGCTCAGAATCACCATCTAGTAATAAATAGTAAGTCATTTAATTAGTTTTAGTATTTAAATCGATTTCATGCTCATCTTCATAGGTTTTCAATATTCGTTTAACCAAATCGTGTCTAATACAATCATCCCTATTGAAAGCCATGTGATCCACACCTTGAACACCCTTTAATCTGAACCAAACATCATAAAAACCACTTTTTGAATAATTTGTCACACCGTTGGTTTTATACTTATCACATTGACTCATGTCACCTTGTATGATCATTTTACAATTTTTTGATATCCGTGTCATCAATGTCTTTATTTGCATGGGTGATACATTCTGAGCTTCATCTAGAATTACATAACAGTTTTCCAAGTTAGTTCCTCTGAGAAAATTAAGTACACCTATTTCTATCTTTTTGTCATTGATCATTTTACCAGCTCTCGACCTACCTATAATCTTATCCAATATTGTAAAAGTCGATTCATTGTATTGTTGAATCTTTGCAGATAATTCACCAGGCAGGAAACCTAATTTATCTTCATTACCAACATCAACCGTTGGATTGATAATAATTATTTTTTCGTATGGTGTTCCCCTTCTCAAAACATCTTGGAGAGCTTTGTATACTGAAACATAGGTTTTACCAGTCCCTGCTATACCGTGACATAATATGAGCTGATTATCAAAATTACTGATCATTTGATGAAATAATTTTTGATTTTCTGTCTTTGGTTCAAAGTTATCAACAATCTTCGGTATTTTACCAACTTGTGTCTTGTATACCCTCTTCTTAGTTTTTGACATTTATAAGATCCTTTTCGTATGTCTTTAATGATTTAATCTCAAAATCAAATATATCATAGTTCATACTACCGATTTCACCACTATCTTGTAACATCTCGGATAAATTTACTATGATCTGAAAATTTTGAGCGTTTAGTTTACTACAATCAAATCTAACCACAACATCATTTGTCGGATTGGTATATTGGGTTTTGATTCTTCTGTTCAATTTAAAATCTGTATTTGGTTGTTCTTCATCGATGTATTTATTGATATGCAATCCTTTATGTCCAACCCAATCACCATAAATATTGGAACACCACGGTTCTAGTTCTTTTATCATGTTATAATCACAATTTTCTACCACGAAACCTATATCATACTTAGGTGGTATCTGTGGTAACATATATGGGTCATGTTTTACCATGTGTCCCCATTTTCTAATAAAATTTCTCGTACTACGGAGATTCTGAGCTAACCATTCAGAACTCTCTCTGTTTTTCATAAACACTTGACCAGCTGGATTTCTCATTGCTCCATCTTTGAATCTACTACCTCGACAGGTCATGTGATATACAAAACCCTTCCAAGTCTGTTTTAGATCATAACCAGCTAATAAAAATCTATTGAATATGTCTGAGTCCTCTTTACTCTGTGGAGCATACAATGGATCATGACCACCAATCCTCAGAAAATCCTCTTTGTAAAGAGCCCAAGGTGCAAATATACCGTTAGTAGTTTCGTTCTCATCATCTTTGGTGGTTTCTTGGTACTGATTTATCCAAGTTAGTAATTCTGATTCATTGAATTCCTCTGGTTCTATACCAAAATCCATCAAGATCTTTTCGGGCCCGTCAGGATGTAATGGTGGTTCTATCCTTGTGGCACTAACCACAGTGCCTGGTTTGAGATGTTTCAATACCTCATCATCCATATTAGGACATGCATACATATCAGCATGATAGATCATAACAATATCATTTGTTGCCATATCAACCAAGGTATCATATAGTATCGTATGTCCTAACCTAGCAGGGCCTTCATTCCTATGAATCTTTACATTCGGATCTTTACTTTGAATATCTTTCATCCACTCCCATGTACCATCATTAGAGAAATCATCAGCCCAACATATTTCGTGTCGATATCCTAGATTTTTTCTTATAGAGTCATAACTCCATTTCAAATATTTTAAATTGTTTCTACTAGGTTGTATAAAACTTATTACTTTTTCACTCATTGATTAAGTTACTCCATTTTTTTAGTTTTTCTTTTTTAATTTCCATACGACTGCATATATCCTCTGATGTGACTAAACCTCGTTCTATCATCAAATCTATCAGAAATAACACATCACCTACTTCCTCCGTTAATCGTTCATCCTTATAGTTTTCACAACGGATAGCCTTGCTACACGCTTCTATTAATTCACCACATTCTTCCATAGTAATTATCATTAACTCTGTATCGTATTTCAAACTCTTATTAATCATCTATTACAGCCCTTCCTTTTAATTTATTCCAATCTTGTTCAGGTCTAACTTTTAAATTCGTTTCCCAAGCTCCTTTCAGAACTTTCATGTCAACACCTAGTGAATCACCAAAGTTGATTATAGCTTGTATGTCCTTGGGGAAACAACTACCACCAAATCCAAACTTACCATCATGACCAGGTACATTCAAATGTGAATGTCCTATACGACCGTCCCTAACGAATCCCTCGATAGCATCATCCCACTCAACACCACATTCTTGAGAAAGTAAATACATCTCATTAAGAAATGATATCTTGGTAGCAAAGAATGTATTATTCATGTATTTTATCATCTCAGCTGTCTGAAAGTTTGTCTGTAATATGGAGATAGATTTACCAAATCTCCATCTATATAGATCTTTGACCCTATCTGTGTTCACCCAATGACCACCCAATATAAACCTAGTTTGATTGATAAAATCAAAGTTTGCAGATCTCTCGGTCAAAAACTCAGGATTGAACACTAATCTCAAACCCTTATATTTTTCTTGTAACTTCTCGGTAGTGCCTGGTATTACCGTTGATCTAATCAAGAAAATAGTATGTGAGTTATGGGATACATCACTTATCATATCAAGAGCACGATTTAAAATATCTAAATTGATACTACCATCCTTATTAGATGGAGTAGGCACAGAAATAAAAACAAAATCACTTTCATTTACGGTTTCTTCCAAATTATGTAGGGATCTAGTGGGATCAATATCGAAAACCCTAACCTCGGTGTCACATCCTACATTTGGTGAAAAACCGTTTTGTACTGCAGAACCTACAAAACCTTTTCCTATTACACCTATTTTATTCATATAACTTCCTTAATTAAATTTAGAAACCTTTTGTAATCACCACGCCTCATTTCTAAACAATTTTCATCAATAAATGGTATCACATTTGGATTCATCATATAATAATAATTTTTTACATTGGTATTACCTTGTTTACTAATCCAAAAATTCTGTCTGAGATCAGATGAATTATAAAGATATGTGACTGTTGGTTTTTTGAATAAATTCAATAATAAAGTAGAACCACCACTCATGGACACAAATTTATCTGCATTTGCAAATAATGATAACTGTATTTCATTATAAGTCATATCTTGATTTTCCTTAACGATATCATCGAATAATATAACATCATCATAAAATTTTGTTAACTCGTGATCTGTAATTCTACCAATACCTTCAACATCAGCTGTCAATATCTCCTTATGATGTAGAGTGGCTATTTCATTCTGATCAGCAGGAAACTCTGTATTAGTCGGTCTTTTGTATATAACTATATAACCTTTTTCCGTAATACAATTAAAAATTTCATATAAAGATTTTATGTCAAAATAACCTACTGGTTTTGTTCCGTGTTCCCAATTATACCTATTTGAAACTACGACAAACGGTTTATTGAATAAAAATCTATTATTCTTATATTGTTTGGTAAAATCTGGTAATTTCCATTTTCTGTAATCCAAAATACCACAACCTTTCTCATCACACATAAACTGTTCCCAAATATCCCACTCATCTTTGTATAATTTAGCATTATGTTTATTACCATATATCCATGGGTTGGGTAATAAATCGAGCCCAGCAGCTGAGTTATCAATAGTTCTGAACTCATACCTCTCTTCAATATTGTCACAAAAATAGTAAAATGGTTTCATTCCTTTACTGACTATGACCTTTTCCAATTGATTGTTTTCATGTAACCAATAAGCATATGGTAAGGCTAGTGCTAATTCTATACCAAATTCTGGATGAACATCGACTGTAATCATATCATCCTCTCTAACTCTTCAATCGTGTACCGTTCCATTTCATTGGACATTAAACCATCATCTAGTATTCTCTCGTGTAAATTCTCATTTGGTTGTAAACCTATTTTTTTGACTTTAAGTTCTTTACCTTTTGGTAGGTATTTGTTTGACATTGCCTGTAATAAATTACCAATAGAGGTTGACTTCGGTATATCACAATACGGTTTTGAACTATCGGTTTCTAAACCATTTAAAATCAAATCAACGGATTGGTTTTTGGTCAAAAAGAATCGAGTTGCTTTAGGTTCGGTAACAATAACCTCTTCACCTTTTTCTAATAAAGATTTCCACTTATATAAAACAGAGTCGATTGAATATATGACATTACCCATTCTCACCACCCTATATTTAACTCCTTTGTTTCTCTCTTGATACTCATCAAATAATCTTTCCATCAAAAACTTAGTTGCACCATACGGACCTGATACTTGAACAGCTTTATCAGAACTGACACCCAACACGAAATCCACTTGATAGTCTCTAGCTCCGTTTAGATAAGGACTATATACGGTGTTACTACAGGATTCTCTCAATACATTCATCGAACCAATTAAGTTAGTATGTATAGACTCACTAGCTCCACCAGATTGCATTGACTGAGCTAGTGCAGCGAGATGAAATACACCTTTAACATCTCTATAAGCATTGGATACCTCAAGATTATTGGTAACATCACCTACCATTATTTCAATATCCTTATATTTTTCTTTCATATCTAATAGTGTATTTGCACTTCTTGAAAAAACTCTGACCTTACCACCTAGGTACAATATTCTACTACACAGTGCTTGACCCACCACACCTGCACCACCAGTTATTAAATATAATTCATCTTTTTTGATCATATCGATTCGAAACCTCTTAACTCTTCATAACTATCAACCAACTGAACGGTAGGGAATGCCACCAAATATTTGAATTTTCTGAATTGTGTTTTTTCGATAATCATCTTTGAGTAATTCCAAGCAAATATTATAATTAAATTAACATTACTGTTCTCTAATGTCTCAATATCAACTATTGGAATATCTGTATTTGCTATGTATCTTCCACATCTTTCAGGTGATTCATCAACTATAAATCTAACAATATCAGAGTTTAAATCAGTTAAGTTACAAAACATATTAGCCCTACCAGAAGCTCCATAACCAGCTATTGCATTTTCTTTCGATAGAATTGATATTTGGTTATTGAAATCACTTATGTGTTTTTTAACATCCTTTCCGTATTGATTCAAATAATTTAAATCACAGATATTTTTAGTTTCATCAGTAATTCTATCCAAAATTTTATTAGGTAGAAATTCAAGTCTATTCTTAACGGTGACCCTAATTGAACCAGAATGAATAGGTATTTCCTCAAAATCTATTAAAGTCATGTTGTTTCTTTGAAACATTTTTTGTAAAGCACTAATTGAATAATAGAATATATGTTCATGGTATACATTATCCCATTGCTTACCTTCTATCAGACTTTTTAAGTAATGAACTTCGAAGATAAAAATACCCTCTGGTTTCAAAACCTTATTGATACCCTTGATCACACTCTGTATATCTATTATATGAGCAAATGTATTATTTGATATGACAATATCGTATTTAGATTTAAATTCATCATCGCCGAATGTTTTATCGTTAAAGTAGTCATTATATACCTTCAATCCCTTATCCCTTGCTACTTTCACAATGTTCTTAGCCGGATCCACACCTTCGACATCAGCTCCTAATCTTTTCAAGGGTTCCAATAACACACCATCATTACAACCAATCTCAAGTATCTTCTTATCCTTAATCTGATATTTGTCATCAATTAACTTGGCTACATTTTGAAAATGACCCGATAATCCTACTGAGGATAAATACCTGTAATCTTCAAACAACAGAGCTGGATCAATGACAGAGTCCGTCTGCACTAACTTACAATACTTACAAACAACTAAATTAAGTGGATATTGACTTTGATTCGATAATTCCTCTTTGGTTGGAAAATATCCAGCTAGTGGTACTATTCCAAGATCTAATATTGTCTCAAACAGACCACCACCACAACCAGCACATTGTTTTCTTTTCTCATAACCTATCATTTTATCACACCTGATTTTTGTAAGAATTTATAAGATTCATTAAGACTAAGTAAAGTATCCTTAGAGTTGTATGACCACATTTCATTATGTATTTGTATATTGTTAATTAAATAATTTGTATCATCCTCTGTTCTGAACCATTCCTCTTGTGATATCATTTCCTCATGTAGTTTTTCACCTGGTCTAACACCAACTATTTCAAGACCTACCTTACCTTTTAGACCATAGGACTTTATTAGACACCTAGCAAGATCTACTATTTTCATTGATTTTATCTTAGGGACAGCTATCTTACCGTGGGACTTGGGATGGTTATATGTCCAATTGATTAATTCCACAGCATCATCCAAAGTTAAAAGAAACCGTGTCATGTCTAAATGAGTTATCGGTAATTTTACATTACCACTTTCTAAAATACTTTTGAAATATGGTATGACGGAACCTGTAGATTCTAACACATTACCATATCTGACCATGACTACCTTTGTATTTGTTTCCGTTTCAGCATAATTGGAATATAACTTTTCACTTATAGCTTTACACATTCCATAAATGTTAATTGGTTTACAAGCTTTATCAGTTGAAACAAATATCAATGTTTCGATGTCTTTGAATTCTTTTACTGTTTCAATAACATTCTGATGACCTAGAATATTGGTCTTAACACTTTCTATCGAGTTGGTCTCACATATAGGAACATGCTTCAATGCTGCAGTGTTTATCACGACATTTGGTTTATATTTATCAAAACAATTTCTTAGTGAATCCTTATCTCTGATATCCCCTAAATGTGATAATAATTTATCATATTTTTTCATGAGATCAACATGCTTATGTTCATCCCTAGAAAAAATTATTATCTTGTTTTCATTATAATACCTTTTGATTAATGATTTACCTAAAGCACCAGTTCCACCAAGTATCAAAACCTTTTTATATTTCATTCTTAATCCTATTCCAATTGTTTATAAATTTATCCTCGGAGTAATACTTTTCAAACCTCTTTCGGGTAGTATCCATACAAAATTTATAAAATTTATCATCCTTTAATTTCCTTGCTAACTCTTTAGCCTTTCCTATGTCCCCTAGTTCAACTGTGGTGGAAGGGTGTAGTATCCTTTGGGTATTCAGATTGGAGTACCCAATACAAGGAATTCCATGAAAACTTGTATTTAATTGGAACTGACCAGCAGCTGCTGTACCTAGTTGGACACCAACATTGAACTCTGATAATAGTTTGATCCACTCTCCCCACATTACCCAAGGTATATGTTTCAACATTTGTGTTTCCTCTTCCTTCATTCTACCAGTCTGAATGGATGTTATATCATCAGTTATCTGTAAACCTACTTGGTAAGAATCAAATCCACCATAATCTTTCACCCAATTACCACCGATTATAACACCTTTTCCCCATTCATTTCTTTTGACTATTCCATCCGTAATCATCACCGTTGGCATCAGTTCGGTTCTAACATTGGTAATACCATAATAATAATCTAAATCAACATCATTATGACAAAAAATTAAATCCATTTCAGCTATAAAATTAAAATACCAGATCTGTTCATCAATCGGACTGTCTTGCCAATAATTCCAATAACTTTCTTGCATCACGGTAACTTTTTTACAGACTCTACGATATTCCTCTAACAATCCGAAATCCATATACATTTTTCTTTTTTTGGGTAAGATCATTATACCTATATCGTAGGTATTGTCTGATAAGGTCTTAATTTTGAACAGAGGGTGATGAGTTGCATCAATTAGATACATCCAAGCTGCATCAGTCCTCATATTATTATAATCCTTTGGAATCTTTCCCTCGAAACCACCTTCTGTAAAAAAACCTACTTTCAACCCCACACCAACCTTTCTAACTCTTCTTCTGTCATTTTTGGAGCACTTTTGGAATTATACGGTACAGACAATTTATTGAAATCTTCGTTTTTATCCATCATTATGTGAATATCATCATCATAAATATAAGTTCTATCTATTTCCCTCTCGGATATAAGATCCTCATCTGTTTTTTCACCAGGCCTTTTACCAATAATTTCAACATCATCTGAAATAAATTTAGCTAAATCTAGCATGTTTACACATTTCATCTTATAGGATTTAACAAAGCCACCACCAAATCTTTCTGTATGTTTTATAGTCCTCTTGACAAGATTAGCAGCATCCTCTTGTGTAAACATCAATCTATTCATATTTGGATCTGTAAGTTTCAAGGGCTCGGATCTTAAATGTGATTGAATCCAAAATGGTAAGACTGAACCATTACTATGTGCGACATTAGCAAATCTCGTTAATGAAAACCTATTAGTGCTGTTATTGGTATTCATGAAAACCCTTTCCATAAGATATTTTGATGCTCCATATACACTCTCAGCTAGACAAGCCTTATCGGTGGATATACCAACTGTTATTGGAACATCATTTATTATACTAGCTTCAACCACATTCAAACTACCCATAACATTTATATTACAACCAGCTATAGGATTTGTCTCCATAAGATCTATATGTTTCATAGCAGCAGCATGAATAACTACATCTGGTTTAACATCCTTGAAAACTCTTAACAATAAACCTTTATCTTCAATATTTCCAACATAGGATTTTACACTCGGAAATTCTCTTTTAAGTTCAGTTATTTTTTCTTCATTTCTACTGACATTGATGTACTCGTTATCATTCTGTTTTATGATAGATTTACCAACGGTGCCTGTACCACCTGTGATTAAAATTTTCAATTTTCT
>CEQT01017096.1_pt1 | contig 12276 bp, 8 predicted proteins | sample 530951 | NCBI WGS metagenome assembly CEQT01 (sample SAMEA2621132, study PRJEB7988) | marine metagenome | biome: marine biome (ENVO:00000447); feature: surface water layer (ENVO:00002042); material: "saline water (ENVO:00002010), including plankton (ENVO:xxxxxxxx)" | depth 5 m
AATTCTCGCCGACAAGCTCATCGAGATGATCCTGACGGGGCTGCTGCGCGATGGAGATGAGCTGCCCAGCGAGCGTGAACTGGCGCAGTTGTTTGAGGTGAGTCGTGAGACGGTGCGCGGTGGGCTGGCGCTGTTGACGGGCTATGGCCTCTTGAATGTCTCGCACGGCAGCAAGTCACGGGTCTGCGCCAGTGAGGCCGTGATCGACAGCTTCCGCAATCATCCCGCGCGTCAGCAGGGCGATGAGCTCAACAACCTGGATATCGAGAGCGTCTTCGAGAGCCGGATCGTGGTGGAATCGGCCATCGCCCGCCGCGCCGCGCGGCATATCGATGAGGTCGGGCTCAAGAAGCTGGACGCCTTGCTGGAAGCCCAGTCACAGCACTTCGACTCGCCGGTGAACTTCCAGCTCTCGGATCAGAATTTCCATCAGGTGATCGCGGAGTATTCGCGCAACGAGATCCTGATCCGCTACGCCCATGAGCTCTATACCTATGCGCTCAACATTCGTCGCCAGGTCATGGCCGAGCATGGCTCGATCAAACGCAGCTATGAAGAGCACGTACGTATCGTCGAAGCGCTGCGCGCCGGCGACCCTGACGCCGCCGAACGCGCCATGCTCTCGCATATCGACAGCGTCTATTACACGACGCGGGACAAGATGAAGCGCTGATCATTGCGTATTGCTAGACGCCTGTGTCCATTCCTTTCCCAATATTGCCATCAGCTCTCCCGCTGGCATCGCTCTGGCCAGCGGGGCGCCCTGGCCCGCCCACTGTGCCCCGAAACCGGTATCTCCCTGCGATCTGGCGGCGGCGTTGAGTGCCTTGCCGGCGGCATAGGTGAGAGGGTAGTCCGGTGGTGTGGGGCATGATGGGTCTTCCATCAGGCTGACGAATCGATTGGCGAGAATGCGCGAGGGGCGACCCGAGACGATCGAGGTCATGCGGGTGTCATGCGCTGCTGGCCCTGCGAGTGCGTTTCGGTAGGCGGCATCGGCGCTGGATTCCGGGCAGGCGATGAAGGCGGTTCCGAGTTGGGCTGCCATGGCGCCATTCGCGAGAGCGGCGGCAATGGCCTCACCATTCATGATGCCTCCTGCGGCAATGATCGGCAGATGCGTGGCGTCTACCAGCTGTCTGGTCAGGGCGGCAGTGCTCAGCTGGGTATCCGCGGCTGTTGGATCAAACATGCCGCGATGACCTCCCGCTTCGAATCCCTGCGCCACGATGGCGTCCAGGCCAGCCCGCTCGATGGCGCGGGCTTCTTCCAGGTGGGTCGCCGTCGCCATGAGCCAGATGCCTGCCTCCTTCAAGGCGCGGATGAAATCGCGTGAGGGCAGGCCGAAGTGAAAGCTGACGACGGGTGGGCGAGTCTCCAGCAACATCGCCTGCATGTCGGGGTCATCGGCAACGCTGGTATAGAGCGTGTCGAGTCTGGTGGGGGGCGTTGCCTCGAAGGCCTGGAAGTGCGGCGTCAGCCACTCCCGCCAGGCTGTCTCGCGAGCAGTGTCATGTGCCGGGGCCGGGTGCACGAAGACATTGACGTTGAAGGGCCTGTCGGTCAGCGCTTGCAGTTCTGTGATCATCCTGCGGGCGCCGTCGGCATCCGTGGCACCGACGCCGATCGAGCCCAGCCCGCCTGCCTTCGAGACCTCGGCTGCCAGATGAGGCGTCGAGACGCCTGCCATCGGGGCCTGAATGATCGGCCATTGCATTCCCATCCTCTTCAGCATTCTCGTTCTCCTCAGCATCGTTCTCTCCGGCATTGCGCTCTCTCCAGTATCGCTCCATCCATCACTGCGCTCTGCTCTGCATGCACAGCTCTGCCTGTGCACTCCGCCTGTGCACGCTGCGTGGCGTGATCAGGACCTCGTGGTTTCGGGTGCCTCAGGCTCATGCTACGCCGCACGCAACGCCGTGTGCCACTGATGCCTTGCGTCCTCACCATTGCATTTCCTCGGGTCATCCCAACGTCTTTTTTACTGTTTATTCGAATGAGTGAATGCATTGCTCATCCTTCACCGCAACTCAACGGAAAAGGAAAGCGCCCCCATGTCCAAGTCCCATTCTTCGGCCCATAGCGTCTCCGAGATCATCACCGAATCCCTGCTCGAGGCAGGTGCCAAGCGCTGTTATGGCATCGTCGGCGATACCATCAACCATTTCACCGACGCCATCCGGCGCTCCGAGATTGAGTGGGTGCATGTGCGGCATGAGGAGGTGGCCGGCTTCGCGGCAGGGGGCGAGTCTTTCATCAGCGGGGAGCTGACCTGCTGTGCCGGCACCTGTGGCCCGGGGAGCACCCACTTTCTCAATGGTCTGATCGAATCGCATCGCAATGGCGCACCGGTGGTGTTCATCGCCTCGCAGATCGATACCGCCGAGATGGGCGTGGGCTTCCCACAGGATGTGGACCAGAAGGCGCTTTATTCCCAGTACAGCGTGTTCTGTGAATACCTGACCAATCCCGAGAATGCTCGCCGCATGGTGGCCATCGCGGCGCAGAAGGCGCTGGCGGAAGGTGGGGTCGCGGTGCTGATCGTACCGGGGGATCTTTTCCCACAGAAGCCGAAGGCCTCGCTGCCCTGGCGCGCCCACCGCTTCTCGCCGGTGATTCGCCCGAGTGAGCAGGAGCTGGCCGCCGTCGCCGAGGCGCTCAATCAACCGGGCAAGGTGTCGATCTACGCCGGGGTCGGCTGTCAGGGTGCGCAGGAAGAAGTGCTGGCATTGGCACGTCGCCTCAAGGCGCCGGTGGCCTGGACGTCGCGTGCCAAGGACTTCATCGAGCCCAGCAATGAACTCGAAGTCGGCATGACCGGCGTGTTCGGCCTGCAGGGCGGCTACGAGGCCGTCGCGGAGTGTGACACCTTGCTGCTGCTGGGCTGCAGCTTTGCCTGGTCCCAGTTCTATCCGGACAAGGCCACCGTGATTCAGGTGGATCTCGACCCCGGCAAGATCGGTATCCGTCATCCGGTGGATCTCGGTGTCGTCGGTAGCGTCAAGGACACCTGTGCCGCTCTACTGACCCGCGTGGACCCGCGTGATGACAGCGGCTGGCTGGACAGCTGCCGCAAGAAATATCTCGAGGCGCGCGACGAGGCCGCCGTCACCTCCGACGATGAGCATCTGATTCACCCGCAGGAGCTGACTCTGGCGCTGGACCGCCATGCCAGTGAGGACGCCGTCTTCACCGCCGATGGCGGCAGCCCCATGGTGTGGTGCCTGCGTCATATCCGCGCCAACGGCAAGCGCCGCACGCTGCCAAGCCTGATGCATGGCACCATGGCCAATGCCTACCCTCAGGGCATCGGCATCCAGAAGGCCTACCCTGAACGTCAGGTGATCGCCATGTGCGGTGATGGCGGTCTGTCGATGCTGATGGGGGACCTGCTGACCCTCAAGCAGGAGAAGATCCCGCTCAAGATCGTCATCTTCAACAACAGCACGCTGGGCTTCGTGGAGCTGGAGCAGAAGGTCGAGGGCATCCTGGATACCTACACCGAACTCGAGAACCCCGACTTCTCGCTGGTCGCCCAGTCCATGGGGCTGTGGGGACGACGTGTCGAGGAGAAACACGAGCTGGATGAGGCAGTGCAGAGCCTGCTGGCGCAGGACGGCCCTGGGGTGCTGGAGGTTAAGGTCAACCGCATGGAGCTGGTGATGCCGCCGCACATCGAAGCCGGGCAGATCGCCTCCACCGCGCTCTACTCCGCCAAGGCGGTGCTCAATGGGCGCATGGATGATGTGGTCGATCTGGTGCGCAACAACTTCACCGGTCGGTGAGTGCGGCGTGAGAGATTGTGACTCACTCATGCACTCTTGAGTGAAGGTGCAGACAAGAAGGCCCCGATCTAGAGGATTGGGGCCTGTTGGTTGGTACGGCAGGTAACTGAGGGGGCTTCAGCACGACCGGACGTTGCCTGCGAGAGCAGAGCTCAGCTCGCGGTCAGGATCACTTCCATACCTGTGAGGAGAAGCCGCGCCAGTAGTCGTCCATGTCACGACAGCGCTTCATAGGATTTCACGGTATGAGAATTTTGCGTCTTTTGAGAGCTGCACCAAGGATGCAGTATATCGTAATTCGGCGTTATGCTATGGCGCTGTCTCGTTGCGCAACAAGAAGCATCCCGAATGTTCTTTTCGTGTTCTGAATATGAACTGATCGTTGGGGATATGCTGCTCGATGGTTGTTTATGAATTACAGGAATCTTCAGTATGAAAATCGCCATCGCAGGCACAGGTTACGTCGGTCTCTCCAATGCCATGCTGCTTGCGCAGCATCATGAAGTGATCGCACTGGATATCGTGCCAGAGAAGGTGGAGGGGCTGAACCGTGGTGTCGCACCGATAGAGGACACCGAGATTGACGAGTTTCTGGCGCGTGGGGACCTGAACTTCCGCGCTACCCTCGACAAGGAAGAGGCCTATCGCGGTGCCGATTTCGTGATCATCGCCACGCCGACGGATTACGATAGCACCACTAACTACTTCAATACTTCCAGTGTCGAAGCAGTGGTTCAGGATGTGCGCGACATCAATCCTGACGCGGTGATGGTGATCAAGTCCACTGTGCCGGTAGGCTATACGGTAGAGGCGCGTGAGCGTTTCAATACCGAGAATCTGATCTTCTCGCCGGAATTCCTGCGTGAAGGCAAAGCGCTGTACGACAACCTGCACCCATCTCGTATCATCGTCGGTGAGCGCTCCGAGCGTGCTGAGGTGTTCGCTGGGCTGCTCAAGGAAGGTGCCATCAAGCAGGGTGTCGATGTGCTGTTCACTGACAGCACCGAGGCAGAGGCCATCAAGCTGTTCGCCAATACTTACCTGGCAATGCGCGTCGCCTACTTCAATGAGCTGGATACCTACGCCGAATCACATGGCCTGGATGCCAAGCAGATCATCGAAGGGGTGGGGCTGGACCCGCGCATCGGTCAGCATTATCACAACCCGTCCTTCGGGTATGGGGGTTACTGCCTGCCGAAGGATACCAAGCAGTTGTTGGCCAATTATCAGGAAGTGCCCAACAACATGATCCAGGCCATCGTCGATGCCAACACTACGCGCAAGGACTTCATTGCGGAATCCGTGCTCAAGCGCAACCCTCAGGTGGTGGGGGTGTATCGCCTTGTGATGAAGTCCGGCTCTGACAACTTCCGCGCCAGTGCCATGCAGGGCGTGATGAAGCGCATCAAGGCCAAGGGTGTGGAAGTGGTGGTGTACGAGCCGGTACTGGAAGAGGACACCTTCTTCGGGTCACGCGTCATGCGAGACCTTGAGGCGTTCAAGCAGGAAGCTGACGTCATTCTGAGCAATCGCATGGCGGAAGAGCTCGCCGATGTGGGCGACAAGGTCTACACCCGCGATCTGTTCGGCAACGATTGACCCTGAGCGCTGGTTCTTGATCGAAAATACAACGCCGCACCCTCGTGATGCGGCGTTTTCATATGGGTTCACAGGGCACCGGGTAGAGAGAACATAGGTGAAGACTTTCATGCTGCTTGCCTGATGCCAAGGAGGAGGGGAGTTGTCTCAGGCTATCCCTCCCATGCAGTCCTCAATAGCCCTTTGCAGCATGCGGTTGAGTGGCTCGTGCCATCCTTCATAGAGTCATCACTGGGTCAGGAAGGCCAGGTATGCCGTCATACGATTCCTCGCTCGTTCAGCTTCATCCCCCATTGACGCCGATGTTTCCTCGGTGACGTCGCGCCTCGTTTCCTGCGGCGTTTTCCTGTTCGGTCTGCTCAGTCTGGTCGTGCCCTGTGGCTATAGCATCGGGCCGGCACTGCTGGTGTTACTCAGTGGCTATGGGTTGCTGCGCGAGTCGCGCACGCTGCTGCGCGCGCCTCGCAAGGAGGACGTGACCGTCATCGGCGTGATGGCGGGCCTTGCAGCCTTATTGCTGGTGAGCATTCTGCTGCAGGGGGATGCGTGGCAGATGACAGGCGTGCCTATCTGCCTGTTGCTGGCTGTGCCGGTGCTGTTGCTCGTGTTGTCGTGTCCTCCGTCGCTCGGGGCGATGTGGGGTGGGTTGATCCTCGGCAGTGTGCTGACCGGTAGCTGGGCGATGTGGCAGAAGCTGGTGTGGGGTGTGCACCGCGCCGGTGGCTTTACCAATACCATCAATTTCGGCGATATCTGCATGTTGATGGGGCTGATGTGTCTCGCGGGACTTGGCTGGGCCATGAGTCTGGCAGGTGCCCGGCGGCGCTATTGGATACTGGCGCTGCTGGTTGGCGGGGCGTTCGGCATCATCGGCTCGTTGATGTCGGGGACACGCGGCGGTTGAATCGGCTTTCCCTTCGCGGCCTGGGTGCTGTATCGCAGTTATGGGGAGGTGATTTCACGCCGTGTGCTCAGGCTGGGCGTCTTCATGTGCGCCGGGGTGATCGCCTTGATGGTGATGACGCCGGCGACCGGTATCAAGCAACGTGTCGAAGCCGGTGTCTCGGATGTCACGAAGTACGTGGAGGACCGCAATGCCGGCACCTCCACGGGGGCGCGTCTCGAGATGTGGCGGGGGGCTCTACTGATGATCGCCGAGCAGCCGTGGCTGGGCAGGGGCGAAAAGGGGTATGCCGAGGCGCGTGATGCGATGATCGAGCGGGGAGAGCTGAATCGCCACGTCCAACCTTATGAGCATCCCCACAACGAGTTTCTCGATGCCTGGGTCAAGCGCGGGGTATTGGGCTTGCTGGCGTTGCTGGCACTCTATCTGGTGCCGCTGCAACTCTTCTACCGTCGCCTGGACAGCGATGATCTGACATTGCGGTCACTGGCTGTCGCCGGTGTGCTGCTGCCGCTGACCTTCCTCGACTTCGGGATGACCTGGGTGATGTTCTCCCAGGCCAGTGGCGTGATGGTCTACGCCTTCTGGCTGGCGATCGTGTGGGGCACGCTGCGCGCCCACGAGCGACGCCTCGAGACACAGCAGGCACCCTGAAAGTATTTTGACCTGCGAAGGTGACGGGTCTACAGTACGCGCAAAATTTGAGCAGTCGCTCACGACTATTTACGTGGGGTGGAGGAGGTTGCTTCACCGCTCAGGAGAACTGACATGCAAGACAAGTTCAAGATCGACATCGTCTCCGACGTGATGTGCCCGTGGTGCGTGATCGGCTACAAGCGCCTCGAGAGCGCCATTCAGTCACTCGGCCTGGAAGATAGCGTCGAGATCGAATGGCAGCCCTTCGAGCTGAATCCGGACATGCCGGCACATGGCGAGAATCTGCGCGCCCATATCGAGCGCAAGTACGACACCACGCCCAAGGCCAGTGCCGAGGTACGTCGCAATCTGACCGCTCTGGCAGCCGAGGAAGGCCTGGTCTTCAATTTCTTCGACGACATGCGCATGGTGAATACCCTCGAGCTCCACGTTCTGCTCGAGTACGCCGCCGAACAGGGCATGCAGCATGACCTGATGATGCAGTTCTATGCTGACTACTTCACCTTGCAGAAGGACATGTCAGACCGCGCCGTGATGGCGGACGCTCTGGCCGCGGTCGGGCTGGATGCCACTGAAGGGCTGGCAAAACTGGACGACCCGGAAGCCCTCCAGCAGGTAAGGGCGCACGAAGCCCAGTGGCAGCAGATGGGCATCTCCAGCGTGCCGACCTTCGTCTTCAATCGTCGCAGCGCTCTGAACGGGGCCCAGTCTAAAGAGGTGTTCGAGCAGGTGTTGAGCGAGCTTTCGGGAGATCAGGCGTGAGCCTCACCGACTGAGGTATCACTGAGGCACTGATTTTCGGTAGTGACGATCCCGTGACAAAAACGCGGCCCCGCTTTTGAGCAGGGCCGCGTTTTTCGTTCTGGGGTGTGAATAGGCAGAACTGACCGATCCGTCACGTGTGGGCTGACAACCCTCAGAGCCCTGCCTTGATGTCGCTCAGCTGTTGGATGAGGGTCTCGAGGACGGCGTCCACCTGGGCTTCGGTGTGCTCGCAGGAGAGGAAGAAGCGCAGACGAGCGCTCTTCTCCGGCACGGCGGGGTGCAGGATGGGCTGGACGTTGAAGCCGGCCTCGAACAGCTGGTTGGAGAGGCGTGCCGCCACCAGGGAGCTGCCGAGGATGACAGGCACCACCGCGACGCCCAGGCTGTCCCCGACATCCAGCCCCAGCGCACGGGCGCGGGTGAGGAAGTAGCCGGAGACGGCATGCAGGCGGGCGATGCGCTGTCTGGCATCGTCACCCTGCAGCAGTTCGAGAATCTTCAGTGACGGGGCGGCGACCTGTGCCGGCATGCCCACCGAGTAGAGGAAGCCCGGCGCGAAGTAGCGCAGCATGCTGACCAGCTCCTTGCAGCCGGCGATGTAGCCGCCGCAGCCGGACAGCGTCTTGCTCATCGTGCCCATCCAGATATCGACGTCACGCGCAGCGATGTCGAAGTGCTCCCTCAGGCCGAGACCACGCTCGCCGAGCACGCCGAAGGAGTGGGCTTCGTCGACCATCAGCCAGCAGCGGTACTTCTGCTTGAGGGCGATCAGACGCGGCAGGTCCGGCACGTCGCCGTCCATGCTGTAGAGGCCTTCGGTGACGATCAGCACGCGCTCGAACTTGCCCCGCTGGGCACGTAACAGCGCTTCGAGCGCCTCCGGGTCATTGTGTGCGAACGGCATACGCCGCGCGCCGGACAGCTGAGCGCCGACCAGCGAGCTGTTGTGGATCCACTCGTCATGCAGGATCAAATCCTTCGGGCCGAGCAGATAGCCCAGCGTGGAGACATTGGTGGCGTGGCCACTGACGAAGACCACTGCATCCTCGACGTCGTAGGTGCGCGCGACAGCAGCTTCCAGCTGCTGGTGGATAGGACGCTCGCCGGAGACCGCGCGCGAGGCCGATACCGAGGTGCCATAGTGCGCGGCAGCGTCCGACGCGGCCTTGACCACTTCCGGATGGCGCGAGTAGTCGAGGTAGTTGTAGCTGGCGAAGTTGACCAGCTCACGCCCCTCGATACGCGTCGTGGCACCGGCGCAGCCTTCATGCACGCGGAAGAAGGGCTCCGGCACGCCAAAGGCGGCACCGGCCTGCTGCATCATGCTGAGTTGCTGATAGCCCGGTTGGCGATCAAAGCGCACGAAGTCGTCGCTGATCTGAAGCGGTTCAGCGCTCTTGTGGGCGAAGATATCCTCATCATTCGACTGCGTGTTGGCCGGGCGAGTGCGGCGCGCACGCGCCTTGTCGAGCAGTTGCTGCTTCATGTCACTGGCGGATGAACCGGGGGAATTGCGGGTTGCCAAAGAGGAAGTCCTTGAAGTAGAAGCGATCTTGCTCTTGATGATGATGGGGCGTGGGCAAGAGGGCAAGCCTTTGCCGTTGTGAGGACGAATCTCGTGAGCTTTCAGGGGAGAGGCTTGCCGGCAATCGGACAAGGTATTGTGCTGTGTTCACTGACATCGTGGTGGCCGAAGTGGGAGCGGCACGGATCGTTGTGCCCCCATAAATTGGGCCCAAAATAATGCCCCTTATGTGAGGTAATTCGCCATATCAAGGGGTTGGCCACCTGGCAGTGTGCAGGGCAGGCGGCTGAGAGGATCAGGCGGTGGGGCCCAGGAAATCGTCAGGCAAGGGCGTGCGCGGAAGATGATCTCTGGCCTTGAGCAGGATATGCGTATTGAGCTCGTCGCCTTGAATGCCCGGGTGCTGGCGAATGTGATCATCAATCAGCTGAATGACAAATTCCGCGTAACGCACGCACGTGAGCTCTATCGTGGAGACGGTGCGCCCCATGTGCTGGGCGATCACCAGATATGTGGCGCTTCGCGTTTTCGCCAGTAGCAGGGTGAAGCCTTCAGCACTCGTCATGATCGCCAGGGGGGAGTGATCCTTGAGATCTTGGTGGGCATTGACGGACAGGATGGTCATTTCGTCCATGATGGTCATTCTCATGTCATGACGGCCAACGAGCATTGGCGATCGTAAGTCGAAGATTCACCGGACGCTCCGGGTTGTCCGGTGAATGCTTCGTGCATGATATCTCAGGTAAGGATAAGGCTCATCCTATTGAGATGAGTTATTTAGCACTTTCGCAAGATGTCAGCGTAGTTCAATACGCCTGGAGGATCTCGAGAGAGACGCGAGCTTATTGTGCTCGCGGTTTCGAGGTTGCCATGCCCGACTTGATCGACAGAGGTTCTCCATCGTGCTCAAGGGGGGCGGACTAGTGGCCTGTATGTCCAAACTGATGAGTCCACCTTGCCCTGAAAGGGGCTCTAGGGCGCATGGGTATAGGAAATGATGCGCATCTTGATCGGTATGCGCGAGGGTGGGGCAGAGTGCTCCTGCAGGGAATACCTTGTAGATGACGTTGCCTGGTATAGGCCTACAGGGCTACGACTCCGGGGGCGGGGATATCTTGTGGCAAATTGGCAAGGCATCAGGTATGTCTGATGCCTTGCCATCATTTTCTCTCGGCTACTTGCTGACCATCTCGCCGCGCTCACCCTGGGGAATGGCCTCGCCACCGTGCTGCTTGACCAGCTGTGCCATGGCCTGATCTTCACTGCTGCTCTCGGCGTCCTCGCCATCGGCCGCGCTCATCTTGTGCATCAGACGCTCTGCCAGACGCCACAGGGTGGCAGCCTCGCTGATCATCATCACCGGAATGCTGATGCCCAGGCGCGCTTCCACCGCCGTCATCAGCTCGACCCCCATCAGCGAGTCGAAGCCCATGTCATAGACGCTCTTGTTGACGTCGATGGCGGCCACGTCGATCAGCAGGATCTTGCTCAGCTCGCCCTTGAGGATCTCGACGATGGCGGTCTGCAACGCCTCACCGCTCAAGCCCGCCAGGGCCGCGGCGATATCGTCCTGCTGCGCCTGACTGCCGTCATCGTCTCCGGCGCGCCGTGCGATCTCGTCAAAGCGCGGTGTCGCGGCCGTGGGCAGGAAGCGCGCCAGCGCTCCCCATTCCAGCTCCAGCACGCCCAGCGAGCGACCCGGCTTGCCGAGTGCCAGTGCCTGCTGATCCGTCACGATCATCTCGCCGAGGCAGGCCAGGGCGTGATCCGCCATCAGCGCATCGCCGCCCAGACGATTCTTGAGCGCTTCGCGAGTCTTCTCGTTGCGCGCCAGGAAGCCGGCATCCTCGATCGCGCCCCAGCGGGCACAGGTGGCTGGCAGGCCACGCGCACGACGACTGGCGGCGAGCCCTTCCAGCCAGTGATTGGCTGCCACATAGACACTCTGACCGGGATTGCCGAACAGCGTGGTCGCCGAGGAGTAGAGCACGAAGAAGTCCAGCGCATGCTCGGCACTCAAGCGATCCAGCAGGCGTGCGCCCTCGATTTTCGGGGTCATCACTCGCTGGATGCGCTCGGCGTCCAGGTGACGGATCAGCGCATCGTCGATCACCGCCGCGGCATGGATGATGCCCTTGAGCGGCGCGATGGCATCTTTCGCCTCACTGGCATCCGCCGACGTGACGAAGCGTGAGAACACGGCCGTGAGCGCCGCTTCATCGGCGACATCGCAGGCCAGCGCATGCACGCGCACGCCTTGTGCCTCGAGACGCGCGACACCTGCCCGAGCCTCGTCACTGGCAGCGCCGGAGCGCCCCAGCAATACCAGTTCACGCGCGCCTCGTGCGGCCAGCCACTCGGCGCTGCGCAGCCCGAAGCCCCCGAGGCCGCCGGTGACCAGATAGCTGGCCGCCGGGTCGAGTTGCAGCTCGCCGGACTGCATGGCCGCCAAGCCGCCGGTGGTCATGCCAGAAGTCCCGGTGCCAGCGGGAGCAGATTGCGCCTCGCTCAGCGGTGCTGCGAGGGAGCGCTGGGTGACCACCACCTTGCCGATCTGGCGGGCCTGCTGCATGTAGCGGAAGGCTTCCACCACCTGGCTGGCATCGAAGGTGGTGTAGGGCAGCGGCGCGAGGGTGCCATCCTCGAACAGCGCCATCATCTCGCGGAACAGACGCGTGGTCAGGCCCGGGCATTCCTTCATCAGCTGATCGGAGTCGATACCGAAATAGCTCAGGTTGTTGCGGAACGGACGCAGCCCCATCGGGGTGTTCTCGTAGAAGTCGCGCTTGCCCAGCTCACAGAAGCGCCCGAAGGGCTTGAGCACGCGCAGATTCTGGACGATGGCCTCACCGGCCAGCGAGTTGAGCACCACGTCGACACCACGTGCATCCACGCTCGGATCGCGCTGCTGGCGGGCGGCGAGATCGGCCAAGATGTCTTCCGCGAAGCCGTGGCTGCGCGAGTCATAGACGTTCTCGATGCCCATCAGCGCCAGGAAGTCACGCTTGGCGGGCGAACCGACAGTGGCGAACACCTCGGCG
>CEQT01141392.1_pt1 | contig 12216 bp, 9 predicted proteins | sample 530951 | NCBI WGS metagenome assembly CEQT01 (sample SAMEA2621132, study PRJEB7988) | marine metagenome | biome: marine biome (ENVO:00000447); feature: surface water layer (ENVO:00002042); material: "saline water (ENVO:00002010), including plankton (ENVO:xxxxxxxx)" | depth 5 m
TTTCTCGACAGGTCCCGACATGCCGTCGAAACCACGTCTTGATTGCAACCCAGCCTGAACGCCAGAGGGCATGTGGAATTAATCAGTGCTTCCTTCAGTGCAACGCCCCATGCTAGTGCGGCCCGCCTTATCGAAAACAGGTACAGATTGGTGCATCTGACTGGCACAGATGCCCAACCCTACCCCAGCGCAGTAGCCAACTCGCCCAGACGCAGCAGTTTCTCCCGCACTAGCGGCGTCAGCGGACTACCAACATTGACGCGCAGAAAATCGAAGTGCCGGGGGCCAACGGAAAACACACTGCCAGGAAAGATATGAATGCCGTCATTCAGGGCCTGCTGAAACAGGTCCCGGGAATCACGCCGCTCAGGCAACCTGAGCCACAGCACGCAACCGCCCTCCGGGGGCTGCACCCAAGTGCCGGGCGGAAATGACTGGCGCACCAGCGCCAGCGCATCCAGCGCCTGCTGCTGCAGTTGGCCGCGCAACTGCAGCAGATGCTGGGCATAGGCACCGCTCTCCAGAAAGCGCGCCATGACCAGCTGCGGCGCCGCCGCGGTGGTGATACTGCTGATCTGCTTGAGTTCGCGCAGACGATGATGAAACCGCCCACCGGCCACCCAGCCAAGGCGCAGGCCGGGCATCAATGTTTTTGAAAAAGAGGTGCAGTAGATAACCATGCCCTGCTGATCAAAGGCCTTGGCCGGCAGCGCATCACCGGCGTAGGCGGTATCGCCCCAAATGTCATTCTCGATCAGCGGCACCTGATAGCGCACCGCCAGTTCAACCAGACGCTGCTTGCGCTCAGCCGACATGACATACCCGAGCGGATTCTGCGCGTTGCACGACACAATGCAGGCCTTGACCTGCCCTCGCCGAAACGCCTGCTCCAGGGTATACAAGCAGATGCCATCACGATGATGGGTGGATATTTCCAGCACTCGCCGGTTCAACACGCCCAGCGCCAGCAAGGTGCCGTAGTAGGTTGGCGACTCCACAGCCACCACATCACCGGGCCGGCTGACCGCGCGCAGGGCCAGCTCCATGGCTTCCATGCAGCCGTTGGTGACCAGAATGTCCTGCTCCTGAATGGCTGAGGGGTAGCCGATACTGCGCTGGGACAACTGCTTCGTCAGTCTCGGCAGGCCGTTCGGATGACTGTAGTCCCAGAGCACCTGGGGCTGCCGGCGACTGCTGTCGCGCCACAACCGCATCAGGCGGTCGACAGGCATCAGGCTGGCATCGGGTAAGGCGATCCCCAGATGCAGCGTCTGCTCCAGGGTATGCGGCTCCATGTAGCGCAGAATATCTTCGCTGAGCGATACCTCGACAGGCAGCAGGGGGAAATGGCTGACAACGCCAGTGCTCTCATTTGCCGGCAAACGCTCGCGCACATAGGCCCCGGAGCGCTCGCGCACCTCGATATAACCGTCCAGTTCGAGCTTGCGCAGCGACTGAACCGTGGTGTTGATACTGACCCCAAAGGCTTTGCTCAATGCCCGCACCGAGGGCAGGCGCTCACCCGGGGCAAAGCCGCCACGGCGAATGCGCACCGCCAGCTGTTCGCACAGGGTTTCATACAGAAATAGGTCTTGAGCCATTGCATTCCTTGCCCCGCAGCACACCGCGCTGCGACCATCATTGTTCTTGTAGGTATCGAGCGAGTGTAGCTGGCCGTCTCCAACGCGCCAACTTGGTGCATGATTCACAATATTTATGCTTGACCTCAAGCTAACCTGAGGTTTTAGAGTGCGCAGGTCTTGCGCCCTGCCCCAGTACAAGGACTCTCTACCATGCCCGATCAGCGCCCCACGCAACCCCTGCAGGCGATCAACCCACCCGGCCTGTATGACCCTGCGCCCAACGGCTATTCCCACCTGATGATCACGCCAGCCAACGCGCGCTGGCTGTTCGTTGCCGGCCAGGGCGGCGAAGACACTAACGGCGTATTGCCCGCCGACTTTGCCGACCAGCTGACTCAGTGCATGAAAAACCTTGAGTACGCGCTTACCGTCGGCGGAGCGCGCTTTGGCCAGGTTGCCAAACTGACCGTGCTGGTGGTTGATCACAGTGAGGCGCGGCTCGCGTTGATCAGCGCCGCGCTGGCCAAAGCTTCCCAAGGCAACCCGGCGCCAGCCTGCACGCTGATTCCGGTACCGCGGCTGGCGCTGGACGGCATGCTGATCGAGATCGACGCTGTTGCCTGCCTGCCCGCCAGCAAGGAGCAAGCGGCGTGAAAACAAACCCACAAAGCTATCTCTCCACTGCCACGCTGCTGATGATGGCGACGGCGACCGGGCTGTGCGCCGGTGCCAATTACTTCAATCAACCACTGCTGTCATCGATGGCCAGCGCGCTGAATATCAGCGAGGGGCTCGCCGCCGCCACGGTTACCCTCTCGCAAGTGGCGTACGCGTTCGGCCTGCTGTTTCTGGTGCCGCTCGGTGACAAACTGGAGCAGCGCGCACTGGCCGTTGGCCTGATGCTGCTGGCCGCGGCCGGGTTGGCAATCAGCGGCTGGGGCGGCAGTTTTACTGCCTTGATTGTCGGCACGCTGATCACCGGCGTGTTCTCGGTTGCCGCGCAAACGCTGGTGCCGATGGCCGCCAACCTGTCTGACCCACTGCGCAGCGGGCGTGCCGTCGGCTTGGTGATGAGCGGCCTGCTGGCCGGGATTCTGCTGGCGCGAACGGCTGCCGGGCTACTGTCGGAGATCGGCGGCTGGGAGACGGTTTATCAGGTCAGCGCGGTGCTGATGGTGCTGCTGGCCGGCGCCTTGTTGCGGGTGCTGCCGCAGGCGCGCAACCCGGCGCCGCAGAGCTATGGCGCAACGCTGCGTTCACTGCTCAAGCTGGCCGCAGAGCACCCGCGCTTGCGCAGTCGCTCACTACTTGGCGGATTGGTGTTTGGCTCGGTCAGCGCGCTGTTTTCGACCATGGCGCTGCTGCTGTCGGCACCACCCTTTGGCTTGAGTGACAGCCAAATCGGCCTGATCGGCTTGATCGGCGTGGCGGGAGTTATCACGGCGAGTCTGGCTGGCCGGTTGTCTGATAGCGGGCTGGGGCAACCGGTGTCGCTGATCGCCATCGGTATCCTGCTGCTTGGCTGGATGGGGCTGTATCTCGGCAGCGGCAGCTTGCTGACCTTCCTGCTCGCGCTGCTGGTACTGGATGTCGCCCTGCCGGCTGTCCACATCAGCAATCAGAGCGTGATCTATCAGCTTGCGCCGCAGGCCCGCGCACGGGTCAACGCCGTCTACATGACCTGCTACTTCACCGGCGCTTCCAGCGGCTCGGCGCTGGGTGTCAGCGCCTGGAGCCACGCCGGCTGGGCCGGCACCTGCGCGGTCGGTGTGGGCTTCGGGTTGGTTGCACTGGCGGTGCTGGCGTGGGACCAGAGCCTCAAGCGTGCCGGGTCAGCGCAGCAGGCTGCACAGCAATGCCAACCCCAACCCCAGTGAGGTGAGCTGCCAAAACAGCACCGGGTTGCGCTCCAGCAAGGGCGCGCGGCCCACCGCCAGCGAGGCGGCGCTGGGCTGACGCAGTTCGAAGACGAACTCGGACAGGTCGTCAAAGCGCTTGTACGGGTCCAGATTCAGCGCCCGGCGCAGCACCGGGTCCAGCCACGCGGGCAGGCTGCGTTGCGGGTCCAGCACCGAGCGATAACGCAGCCGATGCTGCGCCGCCCGGCTCTGGGCTCGGGCCAATTCAGCGCCGTAGGGCAGCTCGCCACTGAGCAGCTGATAGGTGATCACCGCGAGCGCAAACTGATCGGAGCGCACCGTGCCCTGCTCGCCGACAAAGTACTCCGGCGCGCTGTACTGAGCGGTACCAAGCCGCTCGCTCGGGTGCTGCACACCCGCCTCAAGCAAGCCAGCCACCTGCACCGCGCCAAAGTCGATCAGCCGCACACAGCCATCGGTATCGAGCATGATGTTGGCCGGGCGCAGGTCCTGATGCAGCATTTCCAACCGGTGGAAGGCCCGCAGGCCGCGAGCAATCTGTTCGACGATGTCGCGCACCCGCTCCAGCGAGGGTTGCGGGTTGTCGCGCATCCATTGGGCCAGCGTCTGGCCTTCGATGTACTCACACAGGCAGTAGAGATAGCTGCGCGGCCGCCCCACCGCCGCGGCCTTCATAACGTGCGGGTTATCAATGCGGCGCGCGACCCACTCTTCGGTCAGCAGCCGCTCCAGTTGCAGCCGGTCCTGCTGTTGCTCAACCGAGGGAGCCTTCAGCACCATCTGCGCGCCGCAGGCCTGATCCTGCACCAGATAGACGTGGCTGCGAGCGCTGGCGTGCAGCTGACGGATCACCCGCAGGCCATCGATGACCTTGCCCGGCTCCAACACTGGCGGCAGCGGCAGATCGGCAAACTGGCGGTGCAACTCGGCCGCCTGCCCGCTGGGCAGGCTGTCGATGCGCAGCAGTTGCACGGTGAGGTTGTCATCACTGCCGTTGGCCAGCGCCTCTGCAACCAAAGCGTCGGCAGCCTGCTGCAGGTCACCGCCGCTGGCGTCAATCAGCTCAGCTACCCGCGCCGGGTCGATGAACTCATAAACCCCGTCGGTCGCCAGCAGGAACACCTCACCCGGTTCCAGCGCCAATGACTGATAGTCGATATCCAGCCGCTCATTAACGCCGAGGGCCCGAGTCAGTTGGCTCTGCTCACCAAGCCAGGCGCGGTGGTCAACAGTGAGTTGTTCAAGCGAGCGCCGGTGTACCCGATAGATGCGAGCATCGCCAACGTGAAAGAGATGCGCCGTCGTGGATTTGACCACCAGGGCGCTGAAGGTACAGACGTAGCCACGGTCACGGTCGTAGCGATACTGGCTGCGCCTGCTTTGCGCGTACAGCCAGGAGTTGAGCGCGCTGATCACGCGCTCCCCCGCCTGTTTGACCGACCAGGGATCGGCCGTGCAGTAGTAATCCTGCACAAAGCCGTTCACCGCCGCCTGCGCGGCCTCCTGACTGACCACACTGGAGCTGATGCCATCGGCCAGCGCCAGCACCGCGCCCTTGACTGCCAGTTGCGGCCCGTCCGGAATCTGCGCCGCGCAGTGATCCTGATTCAAAACCTTGCGGCCGGCGCTGGAGCACTGCCCCAGCGTCAGCTGCAAGGTCGCCACCTGCGGCCCCGTCTCAGAGCGCGCGGCTAGGTGCAGTGCGGACATGGGTGGTGTACAGCGTCAGACCAGTGAATGCCAGACCGCCAACCAGGTTACCCAGCGCCGTGGGGATTTCGTTCCAGATCATGTAGTCCATGATCGAGAAGTCGCCGCCCATGATCATGCCGAAGGGGAACAGAAACATGTTGACGACGGAGTGCTCAAAGCCCATGTAAAAGAACAGCATGATGGGCATCCACATGGCGATTGCCTTACCGCCAACCGTGGTGGAGATCATCGCGCCAACCACCCCCATCGATACCATCCAGTTGCACAGCATGCCGCGCAGGAAAATAGTCAGCCAGCCGGCCAGGCCGTACTCGGCGTAGCCCAGGGTGCGGCTCTCACCGATGTGGGAGATCTTCTCGCCCACCTCACCTGCCGCAGCAGAAAATCCGTAGGTAAAGACAAAGGCCATCATCACCGCCACCGTCAGGGCGCCGGCAAAGTTACCGACAAATACCAGCCCCCAGTTGCGCAGCACGCCTTGCACGGTCACTCCCGGACGGCGATCCAGTAGCGCCAACGGGCAGAGCACAAAAACCCCGGTAAGCAGGTCAAACCCCATCAGATACAGCATGATGAAGCCGACCGGAAAGAAGGCCGCACCGACCAGCGGCGAGCCCGTCTGCACTGTGATGGTGATGGCAAATACCGCCGCCAGCGCCAGAATCGCCCCGGCCATGTAGGCGCGGATCAGGGTGTCGCGGGTCGACATGAAGATTTTCGACTCACCAGAGTCGACCATCTTGGTCGCAAACTCATTCGGGATCAGGTAAGACATGATTAAACTCTCCAGTTAGTGAAACGCAGTGTGGTTGGCGGTTTCAGCCGGCCAACCCGATCTCGACCTGATCGCCCTGCAGGCGGACGGGCCACACCTGCAGCTGCTGATCGGGGTATTCGACGCACTGGCCGTCGCTCAGACGGAAGTGCTGCTTGTACAACGGCGAAGCAATCACCAGCTCGCCCTTGAGCTGGCCGACAATGCCGCGACCAATCACGTTGGCGCCGGACTTGGGGTCGCGATTGGCGATGGCGAACAGCTGATCCTCGCTCGGCAGGTGAAACAGGGCGACCTGCTCACCGTCGAGCCAGGCCACCACACCGGAGTTGGCAACCAGATCGTCACGGGCGCAGAGCGCACGCCATTGGGTAGCGGTTTGCGAAGATGTGCTGGAAGTAGTCATTGCGCGGCCTCCTCGGCGACGGGAATCAGGTGCAGTTCGGAAGCCTTGACCGGACGACGCTGGCCGCGCTCCCTGACGAAGTGAATATCCGGGTCCTTGCGCTCGTCGTTGACGAAGGTGCGGAAACGCTTGAGTTTTTCCGGGTCGCTGATGGCGTTGGCCCACTCGCACTCGTAGCGGTCGATCACCAGCTGCATCTGGCTTTCCAACTCGGCGCCGAGGCCCAGGCTGTCGTTGATGATCACGTCCTGCAGGTATTCCAGCCCGCCTTCCAAGCTCTCGCGCCAGACCGAGGTGCGCTGCAGGCGATCGGCGGTGCGCACGTAGAACATCAGGAAGCGGTCGATGTATTTGATCAGCGTCGCGTCATCGAGGTCGGTGGCGAACAGCTCGGCGTGGCGCGGGCGCATGCCGCCGTTACCGGCCACATACAGGTTCCAGCCCTTGTCGGTCGCGATCACGCCCACATCCTTGCTCTGCGCCTCGGCACATTCGCGGGTGCAGCCGGAGACGGCAAACTTGATCTTGTGCGGTGAACGCAGGCCCTTGTAGCGATCTTCAAGGGTCAGCGCCATGCCCACGCTGTCCTGCACGCCGTAACGGCACCAGGTGCTGCCAACGCAGGACTTCACGGTCCGCAGCGACTTGCCGTAGGCGTGGCCGGTCTCGAAGCCTGCTTCGATCAGCTCAGCCCAGATATCCGGCAGCTCGTGCAGTTCTGCGCCGAACAGGTCGATCCGCTGTCCGCCGGTGATCTTGGTGTACAGATCGTATTTCTTGGCCACCTGACCGAGCACGATCAGCTTGTCCGGCGTGATTTCGCCACCGGCGATGCGCGGCACAATCGAGTAAGTGCCGTTCTTCTGCATGTTCGCCATGAAGGTGTCGTTGGTGTCCTGCAGCGGAATCAAGCCCGGATCGGTAATCGGCTGGTTCCAGCAGGAGGCGAGAATCGAGCCGACTGCCGGCTTGCAGATGTCACAGCCATGCTGACCATGGCCGTGTTTGCTCAGCAGCGCCTCAAAGCTCTCGATGCCCTCGACGCGGACGATGCCGTACAGCTCCTGACGGGTGTGCGCGAAGTGTTCGCACAGGCTCTTGTCGACTTCAACGCCGCGAGCAGACAGTTCGTGCTCGAACACCTGCTTGAGCAGCGCAGCACAACCACCGCAACCGGTCGCCGCCTTGGTATTGGCCTTGAGTTCACCCAGATCAGTGCAGCCGGCATCGACCTGACAGCAGACCGCGCCCTTGCTGACGTTGTGGCAGGAGCAGATGGTCGCGGTATCCGGCAGCGCATCAGCGCCCAGCGTCGGCGCGCCCTCACCCACCGGCAAAATCAGGCTGGCCGGATCGGCCGGCAGCTTGATGCCGTTCAGCGCGTATTGCAGCAGGGTGTCGTAATAGCTGTTGTCGCCGACCAGCACCGCGCCAATCACCCGCTTGCCATCGGCAGACACCACCAGACGGCGGTAGCTGTGGTTGATGTCATCGATATAGCGGTAGCTGCGCGCGCCTTCGGTGGCACCGTGGGCATCGCCAATGGAGCCCACGTCAACGCCCAGCAGCTTGAGTTTGGTTGACATGTCGGCACCGGAGAACGCCTCGTGCGGGCGGCCGACCAGCAGCGCGGCCAGGTTGCGCGCCATGCTGTAACCCGGCGCGACCAGACCGAACACTCGGCCCTGCCAGGAGGCACATTCGCCAATGGCGAAGATCGCCGGATCATTGGTGCAGAAGCCGTCGTCGATCACCACCCCGCCGCGTTCGGCAACGGTCAGGCCTGCGGCCCGCGCCAGCGTATCCTGCGGGCGGATACCGGCAGAGAACACGATCAGGTCGGTTTCCAGCGATTCGCCGTCGGCGAAGTTCATGCGGTAGGCATAATCCTCTCCGGCGACAATTTCGCTGGTCGCCCGCGACAGATGCACGCCAACACCGAGCGCTTCGATCCGCGCCTTCAGCGCCGCGCCACCATCCTCATCCAGCTGCACCGGCATCAATCGCGGCGCAAACTCGACCACGTGTGCTTCCAGCCCCAATGACTTCAGTGCGTTAGCCGCTTCCATCCCGAGCAGGCCACCGCCAACCACCACACCACGGCGTGCTCCAGCCGCTGCCGCGCGAATCGCATCCAGATCATCCAGCGTGCGGTAAACCAGTCGCGAGTTGCCCTCGGCACCCGGAATCGGTGGCACAAACGGGTAAGAACCCGTCGCCAGGATCAGCTTGTCATAGGCAATACGGCCGTTGGCGGTGACCACCTCTTGCTGCTCGCGATCGATCTCCAGCACCGCCTCGTGCAGGTGCGCCTGCACGCCGTGCTCGCTGTAATAGTCTGCAGCGCAGAGCGCCAGCGACTCGGCATCGCGCCCGCCGAAGTACTCCGACAGGTGAACGCGGTCGTAGGCGCGCTGGCGCTCTTCGCCGAACACGTGCACCTGATAATGGGCAAGCGCACCCTGCTCGACGAGCTGCTCGATGCAATGGTGACCCACCATGCCATTGCCGATGATGATCAGCGTTTCTTTCTTGATCGGGGCGACGAACGCATTCATGGCCAGTCCTCTGTCACGGGTCTGCTTTGTTTGCAGACAACAAAAAAGGCGCCTGCAACTGTCTCCAGTTGCAGGCGCCTTTGCCTTGGATTCTCAAATTGTGGTGCTCGGGGGTGACGGTTCGCGTCGCGGCCTCGAGCATCTGGCCACTCTGTCACAGCTGGCCGATGACAGACCTCAGCAACAGCTGTGCCAATTTATTGAAACGCCGCAAGAAATACACTAACCAGTTGATATACATGGAATTTTACCCATCCCGCGGCGCCGCAACGCGACTCACTCAGGATGCCTTGCGCGAACCAGCGCAGTGCATCGGCGCATCATCGCGTCCGCAATGGTGCACAACTCCGCGACCCCGGCTCGCCCATTTGGGTGCTTGTCCCATGCCCCACAGCGCCTAACATGCGCGACGCACAATGCAAAAATGTCTCCATTTATTTCACTATTGAATTCAGCCTTATTGGAGACCCATAAGCACAACAACAAGAAGGGACCTCCATGCAAACCATGTTCAAACGCGGCCTTGCGGCCCTGACCCTCAGCGCCCTGTTCAGCCTGCCAGCCATGGCTACCAACCCGATCAGCGCACCAGACACCATGATCCTAGGCGATTCGGTCTTTGCCCTGTCTGGCGACATTCACGAAAACTTGGAAGCAGATCTGGATGAAAACATCGACACCTACGCCCGCTCGGGCTGCCAGCTGACCGGCGGCAACGTCCTCTGCTCTCGCCTGTATTCGGTAGAGAACCAGTACGCCCGCGCCGACAAGAGCGGCATCCGCACGGTGATCTTCAACGGCGGCGGCAACGATATTCAGCTCAACAGCTGCCGCCCCTCACTGACTGCCTGCATGCCGCTGCTCAACGAGATTGAAGACCGCATTGCCACGCTGGTGCAGAAGATGCACAACGACGGTATCGAAGAGATCATCTTCCTCGGCTACTACAACGCCGTCGGCGGCGCGCTGGAACTGCGTGACATCAACAACTACAGCATGAACTACAAGGCCGCCGCCTACCCCGGCATGGGTGTGAAGTTTGTTGATGTGCGCGCCGACTTCGCCGGTAACGAAGCACGCTATATCACCAGCGACGGCATCCACCCGACCGCCGCCGGTTCCCGCGTGTTAGCCAATCGGATTCTGCAAGCGCTGGATTGATGTTCCGGGAGGGCCGGGGCACCGGACACGACATGTCGTGTCCCTACAGCGTCTGACTCCCCTCCCTACGTGTGGACACGGCATGCCGTGTCCGCTTGAGACCCGCCGCCTTGGCGCTCATAATGCTCGGCCCGCCCTTCTTGTTACACCGCAGGCCCATCGCATGTTCCGCTGGTTTGAAAACCGTCTAGACCCGTTCCCCCTCGAAGAGCTGAGCGAGCCGCCGCGCAAGCTGCTGCCGTTCTGTCTGCACTTCACCAAGGGCGCCTGGCCCTACATCATCATTGCCTCCATATTGATGGCCGGCATCGCCATGACCGAGGTCTGGCTGTTCGGCTTTCTCGGCAATATCGTCGACTGGCTGTCGGCGCAAACGCGTGAAACCTTCCTGCAGACTGAAGGCTGGAAGCTGGCCGGCATGGCGTTCATCGTGCTGGTCGCACTGCCGGCGCTGATCTTCGTGAACAGCCTGAACACCCACCAGACGCTCATGGGCAACTACCCCATGCGCATCCGCTGGCTGGTGCACCGCTATCTGCTCAAGCAGTCGATGGCCTTCTATCAGGACGAGTTCGCCGGACGCATCGCCACCAAACTGATGCAGACTGCGCTCGCCGTGCGCGAATGCGTGATCAAGCTGATCGACGTGCTGAACTACATCGCCGTCTATTTCATCGGCACGCTGGTTCTCGTCGGCATGGCCGACTGGCGCCTGACGCTGCCAATGCTCGCCTGGCTGGCGGGGTACATCCTGCTGATGCGCCATTACATTCCGGTGCTGGGTCAGGTCGCCAACGTACAGGCCGATGCCCGCTCGGTGATGACCGGGCGCATCGTCGACAGCTACACCAACATCCAGACAGTCAAACTGTTCTCCCACGCCAAGCGCGAATCCGACTACGCTCGCGAGGGCATGAACGAGTTCATGGTCACCGTGTACAAGCAGATGCGGCTGGTCACCACTCTCTACACCCTGCTCTACATCCTCAACGCACTGTTGCTGCTGGGCGTTGCCGGTACCGCCCTGTGGCTATGGGTGCAGGGCACCATCAGCGTCGGCGCGGTAGCCGTTGCGGTCGGTCTGGTGCTGCGTTTGTGGGGCATGTCGCAGTGGATCATGTGGGAGCTGTCGGCGCTGTTCGAGAACATCGGCACAGTGCAGGACGGCATCAACTCCATCTCCCGTCCGCAGGTGGTCAACGACTTGCCCGACGCGCAGCCGCTGCAGGTGTCGCAGGGCGACATTCGTTTCGAGTCCGTCGAGTTTCACTACGGCAAGGGCGGCGGCGTGATGGATCACCTGGATCTGCATATTCGCCCCGGCGAGAAAATCGGTCTGGTCGGTCGCTCCGGTGCGGGCAAGTCGACGTTGGTCAACCTGCTGCTGCGCTTCTACGACGTGGAAGCCGGACGCATCCTGATCGACGGCCAGAACATCGCCGAGGTGCAGCAGGACAGCCTGCGCGCGCAGATTGGCATGGTCACCCAGGACACCTCGCTGCTGCACCGCTCGGTACGCGACAACATCCTCTACGGCCGCCCCGACGCGGACGAACAGATGATGCGCAACGCCGCGCGCAACGCAGAAGCGGACCAGTTCATCGCCGCGCTGGAAGACGCCAAGGGGCGCTTTGGCTTTGACGCGCATGTCGGCGAGCGCGGGGTCAAGCTGTCCGGCGGCCAACGCCAGCGCATCGCAATCGCGCGGGTAATGCTCAAGGACGCGCCGATCCTGATCCTCGATGAAGCCACCTCGGCGCTGGACTCGGATGTGGAAGCAGCAATTCAGGAGAACCTGAACCGCCTGATGGATGGCAAAACAGTCATCGCCATCGCCCACCGCCTGTCCACCATCGCGCAGATGGACCGGCTGGTGGTACTGGAGCACGGCAATATCATCGAGCAAGGCTCCCACGCCGAGCTGATCGAGCAAAACGGCGTCTATGCTCGCCTCTGGGCGCGTCAGTCTGGTGGGTTTATTGGTGAGGAGCTGGAGGAGGCTGGGCAGCCGGCGTGACGGTGGCTGCCCCTGTAACCCTAATCTGGGGGTTGCAGATTACAGACCGCAAACCGTGAAGCATGCACGCAGCCCCTCCCCGTTTACGCGGGCGAGTAGCGCAGGGCTGACGGGAAAAAGAGT
>CEQT01038866.1_pt1 | contig 12099 bp, 12 predicted proteins | sample 530951 | NCBI WGS metagenome assembly CEQT01 (sample SAMEA2621132, study PRJEB7988) | marine metagenome | biome: marine biome (ENVO:00000447); feature: surface water layer (ENVO:00002042); material: "saline water (ENVO:00002010), including plankton (ENVO:xxxxxxxx)" | depth 5 m
AGAACATCTTTTGTTCCTGCGCAAGAGAACAAAAATAAAATGATAAATCCAAAAATAAAAAATTTATTAAAATTCATATTATTTCTTCTTATAGTCCAAAAATTCTGCGCAAATAAGGCAAATTATTCCTACAGTTATGAAAATATCAGCAACATTAAAAATAAACCAATGAAAATCATTGTAATTTAAATCAATAAAGTCTGGTACTGCAGAATAATATATTCTATCAAATAGGTTTCCTAAAGCTCCTCCTAAAATTAGCAAGAAAGAGTAAAATCTAAGTCCTTGCGAATTAACCATCAGATAAAAGATAATAATATTAATAATTGCTATTAAAACTGTTACAATATTATAAATTAAACTACTATTATAAGACAGTAGACCAAAACCAATACCTTCATTCCATACAATTATAAAATTTAGATAATTATTAATTTCAATATTAAAATTTTGATTATTCTCAGAAAAATTTAATATTATTAACTTTGTTATCCTGTCGATTATAAACAAAGATGAAATAATAATTAAAGAAATAAAAAATTTATTCTTATTTTTTTTAATCATTACTCAATATTTGACCGTGTCTTTCACACTCATTCTCTCTTATTTTCCAGCAAACAGGACATTTTTTTCCATTTGCTTTTGATGAGTTTACCATTAAATCCTCAGAAATTTTGTCGTCTTTGGTTACCACTACTTTTGAAACAATAAGAAGTTCTTCAAAATCAAATTTATTAAATTTATTAAATAACTCATTATTTAATTTGAGATCAATATTTGCCTCTAGGCTTGAGCCTATTTTTTTTTCAGATCTTTTATTTTCAATGCTAATATTGCAGAGATCTCTAATTTTAATTAATTCCTCCCACCTTCTATTTAATTCATCATTTTTCCATTTTTTAGGAATATTTGGGAAACTCTCGAGGTGTATACTTTTACCATCCTTTTTTATAATTCTATAAATTTCTTCAGTGGTAAAAGTTAAAATTGGCGCAAACCACTTTAACAAACAACTAATTAAAACATTTAACAGTTTAACACAATCCTCTCTTTTTGAAGAATTTTTTGGATCACAATAAAGTGTGTCTTTTCTAATATCAAAATAAAATGATGACAGATCAACGGTACAAAAATTTAGTAATTCCTTGTAAAGACTATGAATATTATAGGCATTAAAATTCTTATGAAACTTTTCATTAAGAATAAATATTTTATGTAGCATTATCTGCTCTAACTCATTCAAACTTTTAACTTCAATGTTTTCAAAGTTTACTTCGGTAACATTGTCTTTAAGATTTCCTAATAAATATCTAAAAGTATTTCTAATTTTTCTATATGCGTCCGCATGTTGTTCTAAAATTGAGTAATCTATTCTAAGATCTTCTGCATAATTTGAGGCTGCTACCCATATTCTCAAAATATCTGCTCCATATTTTTTTAATATCTCCTCTGGCGAAATCGTATTTCCTGCAGATTTGGACATTTTATGACCCTTGCCATCTACAACAAAACCATGGGATAAAATACTTTCAAAGGGTGCTTTACCCCTAGTGCCACACGATTGTAGTAATGATGAGTGAAACCAACCTCTGTGTTGATCTGATCCTTCTAAATACATTGATGCTGGCCATTTTAAATCATCTCTTTTTTCTAAAACAAAAGAGTGTGTTGAACCGCTATCAAACCATACTTCAACAATATCGCTTAATTTTTCATAATCTTCAGCATTATATTTATCGCCTAAAAACCTTTGAGGTTTGTCAGAAAACCAACAGTCAGAACCCTCTTTTTCATAAATGCTAGCAATATTTTCAAATATATCATCATCTATAAGAACTTTGTTAGTTTTCTTCGAAACAAAGATAGGTAAAGGGACTCCCCATACTCTTTGTCGAGAGACACACCAATCTGGTCTTGTTTCAATCATTGATTTTATCCTTTCTTTTCCTTTGCTTGGATAAAAATTAGTTTTATCAAGTGCATCTAGGGCTTTTTTTCTAAGTCCATGACTTTCCATTGATATAAACCATTGCTGAGTAGCTCTATGCACTAACGGAGCTTTAGATCGCCAAGAGTGCGGGTATGAATGATTAAGTTTTCCATTTGCAAGAAGATTTTTTTCGTTTCTAAGTTTGTCTATTACAATTGGATTTGCTTTAAAAATATGTTCGCCCTTAAATAAAGGTATATGTTCAGTATACCTTCCATCATCGTCCACAGTTTCAAGAGCTTTGATACCTTTTTTAAGACACAAATTAAAATCATCTGGACCGTGACTAGGAGCACAATGGACAATTCCTGTACCTTGTTCAGTTGTTACAAATCTAGCTTCTAACATTGGAACGTCATAATCAAAGCCTAATTTTAAAAAAGGATGTGAGCAAACCACTCCCTCAAAATCTTTTCCTCTAAATTCTTTGATAATTCTATATTCATGAATTTTGCAATTCTTTAACACATTTTCTAAAAGATCTTTGGAAATAACTATTTTTCTTTTTTCAAAATCGTGTTGACCGTTAACCTCTAATATAAGGTATTGAAGATTTTCATTGTAAGCTAAAGCTTTATTTGCTGGAATAGTCCAAGGAGTTGTAGTCCAAATTATTACTTCACAGTCTTTAAGAAATGTTATTTTTGTTTTTTTTATTTTAAAAGAAACATAAATAGTATCGGAAACATGATCCATATACTCAACCTCTGCATCTGATAATGCTGTCTTCTCAACTGTTGACCATAAAACAGGTTTATATCCCTTATATAAACTACCTTCTTTTAAGAATTTCCCTAACTCTCTAACAATTTGAGCCTCAGCATCATAACTCATAGTGGAATAATAATTTTCCCAATCGCCAATCACTCCAAGTCTTTTAAATTGATCTTTGTGTGTTGTGATCCATTTATTCGCAAAGTCTCTACACTCTTTTCTAAACTCTACAATTGGGACATCATTTTTATTTTTTTTATTTTTTTTGTATTGTTCTTCTATTTTCCACTCAATAGGTAAACCATGACAATCCCACCCAGGTACATAAACAGAGTCCTTGCCATTCATTTGGTGAAATTTAGTTATAATGTCCTTTAAAATTTTATTTAAAGCTGTTCCCATATGAATATTTCCGTTTGCATAAGGAGGTCCATCATGAAGTACAAACTTCTCCTTACCTTTTGTGCTTTTACGAAGACTTTCATATAACTTTATTTCATCCCAGTATTTAATAAAAGTAGGTTCTTTATTAGGTAGATTTGCCTTCATAGAAAAAACTGTTTTTGGTAAATTTATCTGTTCTTTGCTCATAATTTTATAATAACTCTTTTTTACTTACTAATATGTCTTTGTCGATTTGTTTTTTAAGTTGATCGATACTTTTAAATTTTTTTTCTCCTCTAATAAAGCTAATAAATTCAACTTTTAATTTTTTATTGTAAATGTTTTTTGAAAAATTAAATATATTCACCTCTAACAATATTTTTTTTTGATTGAATGTTGGTCTATATCCTAAATTAGCAATCCCTTTAAATTTTTTTTTGTTTTTACCTATAGTAACCTTAACTGCATAAACACCAGGCTTAGAGATAATATAATCTTTAATATCTATATTGCATGTAGGAAACCCAATTTGTCTTCCAAGTTTTCGTCCAAGTTTTACTAGACCTTCTATTGACCAATTTCTTTCTAAATACTTATTTGCAATTTTTATATTTCCTCGGGTTAAATATTTTCTTATTAATGTAGAAGAAACTATTTTATAATTTTTTTTTAATGGAGATGGGTTTATTACTTTATAATTATAAATTTTTTCGTATTGTTTTAAAGATTTTACACTACCTTCCCTTTTATTTCCGAATTTAAAATTACTACTTACAAAAATATATTTTGGTTTAATTTTTTTATATAGAATATTTTTAATGAAACTAGTATATTTAGTTTTAGAAAATTTTTTATTGAATGTTTTGTTAACAACAAAATCTATATTATATTTTTTTAAAATTTCTATTTTTTGATTAAAATTAGATATTCTATAATTCTTAAAACTAGGATTAAAAAACATTTTTGGAATTGGATCAAAAGTTATAACCCCTATTTTTAATTTTTTTTTAGATTTATAATTTTTTGCAATATTAAATAATTTTTGATGTCCAATATGCAATCCATCAAAATTACCTATTAGAATTATCGAATTATGAAATTTTCTAGAAATATTAAAATTCTTATATATTTTTATTTTTTTTACCATTTCAAAAATGATTGCAAATAATCAACCCTCACATTGTAATGTTTAAAAGTCGAATTAAAGTCTGTTTCATTTTTATGAATTCCACTTGAAATAAAAAGAGAACTAAAATTTTGTAAATTCGCTCCTTTAATATCTGTGTTAAGATTATCTCCAATACATAAAATATTTTTATTTTTTAATTCTGCTGATAGTTTATATACTAAAGGATAAGGCTTTCCAAAATATTCTACCTCTCCTCCAACTTCCTCAAATATTTTTGCAATTGTACCAGCACAATATTCACGTTTATTTCCTCTATCAACTATCAAATCAGGATTCGTGCATATCATTTTTAAATTTTTTTTATTTTTCAACAAATCTTTATAATAATTTAAATCGTTTAAGTATTCATCAAACAAACCTGTACATAAAAGAATTTGACTGTCATCAATACGCTCTACTTTATTCTCTTTGAAAGAAAAAAATAAATCAAAATCTCTTGGTGGACCTATATGATAAAACTTTTGTTGTTTATTATTTTTACTCAAAAATTTTAACGCAGCTTCTCCTGAAGTATAAACTTTTTCACAATGTATATTTTCTAAGCCCATTTTTTTTAAAAACTTGATCACAGTTAAATTAGGTCTTGGGGCATTAGTTAAAAGTATATAATCCTTATTTTTAGATTTTAAATTTTCTAAAACTTCAATTGCGTCAGGGTAAAGACTTATGCCATTGTGAACTACACCCCATATATCTATAAAGAATAGATCAAATTCATTTACTATGGATCGAAGACCCTTTTGCTCTAAATTTACAGTCATTATATTATGATATAACTTAAAAAATGTAATTTTTCTTGGTTTTTTAAGGTTTTATATCTTTTCAAATATCTTGAAATAATAGCTGACTGTATCTATATGAACTCAATATTTAAAGGAGTTTTTATGAAGTTCAAACCTTTGCACGATAGAGTGCTTATTGAAGTATTAGACAGTAGTGAAAAAACTGCTGGAGGAATAATTATACCAGACACAGCTCAAGAGAAACCTCAAGAGGGAAAAGTTGTAGCTGTAGGTGGAGGAGCAAAAACTGAAGATGGAAAGATAATTCCAATGGATGTTAAAGTTGGTGATAAAGTTTTGTTCGGAAAATGGTCTGGCACAGAAGTTAAAATCGATGGGAAGGAATACAATATAATGAAAGAATCTGACATTATGGGTATTTCATCAGGCAAATAATTTAAAGTAAGGAGTAATAAAATGGCTAAAATAGTTAAATTTGATTCAGAAGCAAGGTCAGCAATGTTAAAAGGTGTTGACATACTTGCAAACACTGTAAAAACAACTTTGGGCCCAAAAGGTAGGAATGTTGTTATTGATAAATCATATGGTGCACCTCGAACTACTAAAGATGGGGTAACTGTTGCTAAAGAAATTGATTTGGATGACAAGTTTGAAAATATGGGTGCTCAAATGGTTAAAGAAGTTGCCAGCAAAACAAACGACGAAGCCGGTGATGGAACAACTACTGCAACAATATTAGCACAAGCGATTGTTAAAGAAGGTTGCAAATACGTCACTGCAGGAATGAATCCAATGGATGTAAAAAGAGGAATTGATGCTGCGGTAGAACAAGTAAAGGAAAAATTAATTTCTTCAGCAAAAAAAGTTAAGGATAGTGATGAAATAGCTCAAGTCGGTACTATCTCTGCTAATGGGGATAAAGAAATTGGAAACATGATAGCTAAGGCAATGCAAAAAGTTGGTAACGAGGGAGTTATCACGGTAGAGGAAGCAAAAGGTATTGAGACCGAATTAGATGTTGTTGAGGGTATGCAATTTGACAGAGGATATTTATCACCTTATTTTATAACTAACGGAGATAAAATGACCACTGAATTAGAGAACCCTTTAATTCTTTTGCACGAAAAAAAACTAACTAACTTACAACCAATGGTACCACTTTTAGAAGCTGTTGTTCAAGCTGGTAGACCTCTAATGATAATCTCAGAAGATGTTGAAGGTGAAGCCTTGGCAACATTAGTTGTTAACAAGTTAAGAGGCGGTTTAAAAGTAGTAGCTGTTAAAGCCCCAGGTTTTGGAGATAGAAGAAAAGCGATGCTTGAGGACATTGCTATTTTAACGGGTGGACAAGTAATTTCAGAAGATTTAGGAATAAAGCTCGAGAATGTTAAGTTAACCGATTTGGGATCTGCAAAGAGAGTAAAAGTGGATAAAGAAAATAGTACTATTGTTAGTGGTTCCGGTAAAAAATCAGATATTGAAGCTAGATGTGGTTCAATCAAACAACAAATTGACGAGACCACTTCCGATTACGACAGAGAAAAACTTCAAGAAAGATTGGCAAAACTTGCAGGAGGAGTGGCAGTGATAAAAGTTGGAGGAGCTACTGAGGTTGAAGTAAAAGAGAGAAAGGATCGTGTAGAGGATGCATTAAATGCTACTAGAGCTGCTGTGGAAGAAGGAATAGTAGTTGGTGGTGGTTGTGCTTTACTTTACGCTTCTCAAGATCTAGATAAATCTGTTAAAGTTAAAGGGGACGATCAAAAAGCAGGTGTTGAAATAGTAAAAAGCGCATTACAGGCACCTATTAGACAAATAACAAAAAATGCAGGTGTAGATGGATCTGTTATTGTTGGAAAATTACTAGAGACAAACAAACCATCAAATGGATACGATGCTCAGACAGAACAATACGTTGATATGTTTAAAGAGGGAATAATTGACCCCGTTAAAGTTGTTAGGACTGCATTACAAGATGCAGCCTCGATATCTGGACTACTTGTTACTACCGAAGCAATGATAGCTGACAAGCCTGAGGAAAAAGATGCTAGCCCAGCTGGTATGCCTCCAGGTGGAATGGGCGGTATGGGTGGAATGGGCGGAATGGGCATGTAATACCCGACCAAATTATATAATTTCAAAAGGCGAGTTTATACTCGCCTTTTTTTTATGCCGTAATAAAAGTTTTAGGGAAGATTTAAAAAAATTAATATATAAATCTATGGGAAATCATGAAATTTTTTGATTTACTTAAGTTTAAAGTATTTAAATTTTTTTTAAAAAAATATGAAAGAGCTTTTAATTCTTTCTATAAAAATAAGTTAAATTTAAAATTAGTAAAACTTCAAAAGAATGGTCTAAACATAAATACTATTTATGATATTGGCGCCTATAGAGGTGAATGGTCGCTCGATCTTTCTAAGAAATCATTAAAAGGTAAAGAATTTATATTATTTGAGGCTAATGAGAATAATGAAAAATATTTAAAAAATAAGAATTTTAATTACTTTATTGAAGTATTGTCAGACAAAAAAAAACAAATTAAATTTTACTCAAAAGAACATGTTGGAGACTCTTATTATATTGAACAAACCAATTTTTACGATGATGTCAAAGAAAGATTAGTTGATACTAACACCTTAGATTTTATAGTAGAAAATGAAAAATTAAAATTACCTGATTTCATTAAAATAGATACACAAGGAAGTGAAATAGATATTTTGAAAGGCTCGCCCAAAGCTTTATTAAATTGCAAATTAATTTATTTAGAATGTCCAATTATTGAATATAATTTAGGATCTCCAAACTTCTATGAATATATTAAATACTTAAATTCAATAGACTATTTACCTTACGAAATATGTGAGCTGCATTATATTGATGAAGTATTAGTACAAGTAGACTTATTGTTTATTCGCAAAAAGTATTTGAAACTTATAAATAACAAAGACAAAATTTTAAAAATTTTATCTAATTAAATGCTTTTCATGGTGGATGAAAAGTTAATCTAACGAATTTATGTAGTCTTTTTCTAACGAACCACATGGAATCATAATATCAAAATTATTGAGTTGTATTTATCACTTTTTAGTAGAAAATTTATCAACAACAAATAATCCAAATGCAACACAAGGACCAATACCAAAAGCAAATAGTAATGTTCCAACTCCAACTGTGCCTCCTAAGTACCACCCTATAGATACTACAGAAATCTCCAAAAATGCTCTTACAGATGCAATAGGGAAATTAGTTTTTTTTTGAATACCAGTCATAAGTCCGTCCCTGGGACCAGGACCTAAATTTGCAACTAGATAAATGCCACTACCTACTCCCGTAATTATAACAGCGAATATTGCAAGAGAAATTTTTAGTTCAAAACTTTCAGGTGTTGAAACATGTTTTAAACAAATGTCTATCATCGCAGCAATAATTATTGCGTTTAAAACCGTACCCATTCCTGGTTTCTGTTTTAAAAAAATCCACAAAAAAATTACAAAAAGACTTATGAAAAAAGTTATAGTTCCGATTGAAAGATCAACATAATGGGAAATTCCCTGAGCCAATACGCTCCAAGGTGAAGCACCAGTAAAGGACACCAAAAGTAATCCCTCTCCTATACCAAAAAGAGTTAGACCAAAGCATAAAAAGAAAAAAGTGCTTAATTTTGGTTTTAAATTTAACGGTTCATTAGAACTCCATGATACTTTTGGTATATTTTTTATAGTTAAAAACATTTTAAGTTTGTATATTTTTAGTATTATTTTTATGAATTGCTACAAGATTTCTACAAATAAATTAATAAATTTTTATTTGACATTTTTTATAGTATTTTTTTACTTTGTAAGTGGAAATTCTCATCCACAAGATTATCAGAACTTTAAAAAAATTGAGATGGAAATTCTAAAAGATGGCAAAGTAATCGGTTTCAATAATTATTTATTTAATTATAAAGATCAAATACTCCAGGTAGAAAATAAAACACAATTTGAGGTAAAACTTTTAGGAGTTAAAGTTTTTTCGATAAAGAGTAATGGAATTGAAAAATATGATAAAAATCAACTTATTTCGTTCAATTCACAAACGTTTCAGAATGAAAAGAAAAAATTTGTTAATTTAAAAGTATCTGAAGATAAAAAAAAATACAAAATTACTGGATCCTCTTTTAGTGGTTACAGTGATATGGCAAATGTTATAGGAAACTGGTGGAATCACGATATACTGGAGGCAAGTAGTCAAATAAGTCCTTTGTCGGGCAGTATAAAAGAACAAGTAGTTACTTTTGTGGAAAAAAAAAGTATTGTTATAAATAAAAAAAAGTATACAGCAGAACATTATAAATTAAGATCTAAAGATCCAAACACACCTGAAAACAAAAAACTTAATTTTGATATATGGTACAGCAAGAAAGATAATTTAATTCTAAAGATAGTTTACAATAAAATGGGTCGTTGGGAATATAAGGTAAGAAACTTTGAAAAATATAATAATTAAATATTAATTATTCTTAAAATAAGTTGATTCATAAAAGACATAAAAATAACAAAAGCCAAAAAAAATACGAAATACATGAATGTAACCGCTCTATTTCTTTTTCTTCTTAAAATTACCAAGTTTTTATCATCTTCCAGAGTGACATCTCTTTTCCCAATTACGTGATAATCATAGCTATACTTCCAGATTGATGATCCTAATCTTGAGTCTAATTTGCTATAATACTCTATCCATGAAACGGACCATCTATAAATTCCATATAAAATTATTAAAACGAAAATAGTTGTAGTCATAATTATTAAATTATATTAAAAAATTATAATATGTCTATCTGGGGTAGTTTAATAGGGGGAATGTTAGGGCTTTCATTAGGGGGTCCTTTCGGAATGCTTATAGGCTCTATACTTGGCGGAAAAATAACTAGGATGAGAGCCCAAAAAAATTTTTCAGCAATTGGCCAAAGTCAAAAAATTTTTGCTCTTTCTTTAATTGTTTTATCTGCAAAACTTAGTAAAGCAGATGGACAAGTAAGCCGAGAGGAACTGGTTGCAGTAAAAGAAAAATTAAGGATACCTGAAAACGAATTAGATGAAGTAGGTAAAATTTTTAACCAAGCTAAAGAAGAAAGTACAGGGTATGAGCCTTATGCCCAACAAATTGCGCAATTTTATAAGGGTAATTTAAACGTTTTAGAAGAAGTTATAAATATTTTATTTTATATAGCTGAGTCAGATGGCGAAGTCACTTCTGAAGAAACTAGAATGATTGAAAAAATAGCTTATATTTTTGGATTAAGTGAAAAACAATATAATAGCATTAAAGAAAGTAGAAAATCATCAGATAAACTAAATCCGTATTTAGTCCTAGAGAGTAGCCCAAATGATGATCTTCAGACGATTAGAAAAAGGTACATTCAATTATCAAAAGAACACCATCCTGACTTACTTTTAAGCAAGGGAGTTCCTGAAGAAGTTATTGAAGAAAGTAAAAAAACCATGAGAGCAATTAACTCAGCATGGGACCAAATTCAAAAGCTTAGATCTAGTTAAAACTGCTCGGATTCGGTTGAGCCTTCCATAGCGGTAGTTGAACTTTTTCCTCCACTAATAGTATTTGAAACGGCATCAAAATAAGATGTCCCAACTTCTCTTTGGTGTTTGACACTCGTGTACCCATCTTTTTCTCTATCAAACTCTTGTTGTTGAATTTTAGAGTAAGCAGCCATTCCGTCTTTTTTGTATTTTTCTGCGAGTTCGAAAATTGCAATGTTTTGTGTATGAAATCCAGCAAGAGTAATAAATTGAAATTTATATCCCATTTCACCAATTTTTTTTTGAAAATCTGCAATTTCTGCATCCGATAAATGCTTTTTCCAATTAAAAGAAGGTGAACAGTTATATGCAAGTAATTTACCTGGGAATTTTTTATGTATTGCATCTGCAAATTTTTTAGCCTCATCTAAATTTGGTGTGGCTGTTTCGCACCAAATTAAATCTGCATATGGGGCGTATGCAAGACCTCTTGAGATAGCTTGATCTATTCCAGCTTTTACATAATAAAATCCTTCGGGCGATCTTTCGCCAGTCAGGAATGGTTTATCATTTTCGTCATGATCGTTTGTAATCAATTTTGCTGCGTTTGCATCAGTTCTAGCAAGAATAATTAAAGGTACATCAGCAATATCAGCTGCTAATCTAGCTGCTTTCAGGTTTCTAACAGCAGTGCCAGTAGGAACTAAAACCTTGCCACCCATATGTCCACATTTTTTTTCACTTGCTAATTGGTCTTCAAAATGCACACCCGCGGCTCCCGCTTTAATAAATTTTTTAGTTAACTCAAATACGTTTAGGGGACCTCCAAATCCTGCTTCTCCATCAGCTATTATTGGTAACATATAATCTGTTCTGTCTTTAGAATTCATATCACCATCTTTGATTTCCATATGTTGAATTTGATCTGCTCTCACTAGTGCATTATTAATACTATCAACTAGCTTAGGAGCACTATCAAACGGATAAAGTGATTGATCAGGATACATTTCACCTGCTGTGTTGGCGTCTGCAGCTACTTGCCATCCGCTAACATATATTGCTTTTAAGCCGGCTTTAGCGTGTTGAACAGAGTGATTTCCTGATAATGACCCTAGTGTATTTACGTATGGTTCAGTATTTAATAGATTCCATAGTTTTTTAGATTGTTGTTCACACATTGAATATTGAATTTTAATTGAGCCTCTCAATCGCTCAACTTCTTCTGGGGTATAATCTCTTTTAATACCAGCAAATCTTTTTAGGTCGTATGATATTTTAGCCTCTGAACTCATTTAAACCCCTCAATTTAAATGTTTGTAGAAAGTGGTATGTATGGATTAGTTAGAGTTATACTCGTTAGTAAACTCATTCATACCGCTAGAACCCCAATCGCAATGATCATCTCTCAAGTAAATACCTGATTTATTTCTTTTGTCATTTGTGTCTTGATGACTGTTTGAAGCCTGATTTTCTTGAGTTTTTTTATTGTTTTCGTTGTTCATAAGATAGTTATAATTTACAATATTTACAAAATCTACAAAAAACATTGAAATACTT
>CEQT01015769.1_pt1 | contig 12068 bp, 8 predicted proteins | sample 530951 | NCBI WGS metagenome assembly CEQT01 (sample SAMEA2621132, study PRJEB7988) | marine metagenome | biome: marine biome (ENVO:00000447); feature: surface water layer (ENVO:00002042); material: "saline water (ENVO:00002010), including plankton (ENVO:xxxxxxxx)" | depth 5 m
GATTTGGCACTCTACTGCCAACGCATTTGCTATTGATGTTGGAACTATAGTAAACACAGAATTTCTATCCCCAACAGGAAAGAAAGAAGATGGAATGCGTATTGGGATGAGCATCTCAAATTATGGTACTCGAATGAAATATGATGGAATAGATTTATTAAACCCCATAGATATCTCACCATTTGAAGATGGTAATTTTGCTGATGTTCCAGGCCAATTCAGACCGCAAGGGTGGGAGCTGCCGTTGCTATTTAGAATTGGTATTGGAATCAAACCCATTTATTCTGAGTTACATCGGTTGACCTTTGCTATTGATGCAATTCATCCTAATAACAATTCGGAATACGTAAACATAGGTGGCCAGTACGAGTTACGCTTGGCAGGCCAGGGCAGTCTTTATCTTCGATCAGGATATAAATCACTCTTCATGACAGATTCTCAGTTCGGATCAACATACGGCGGTGGAATCAAAATAAATCTTATGAACAATCAAGTTGTTCAATTAGACTATTCAAGAAGAGCGGTTGGTCTTCTTGGCGACTTAAGTTCGTATACTATTAGTATAGGTTTTTAATACTCTCATTGATTATAAGATTATTTTTTCTATCCTTTTTGTTCATTGGGTGTGTGAAGAAAAATGTCTCAGAAAGTTCGGTTGAAATATTAGCAAAGGTTGGCGATCGACTAATTACCTCAAAAGATTTTTTACAACGAGCTGAATACACTATACGTCCAGATTATTGTAAGGGCGATCTGTATCAGCATAAGAAGATCATTTTAAATAATTTAATTGCAGAAAAGTTACTTGCTCTTGAGGTAGAATCATCTGGAGTCAAAACAATTAACGATGGTGCTGCGTCATTCATTAAGGGGCGCAAGGAGCAATCCATGCGTCAGCTTTTATATTTCAAAGAAGGGTATTCTAAAGCCAACCTAAATAAAGATGAAATTAATCATTTTTTTAATATGGCAGGAAGAACATACCAGATCAGTCATTTCTCGTTTCCAGGGGGCGCATTCCTAGATTCCATGAAAAGTGCCCTATCGAGCGGGGTATCTTTTGAAGATATTTATAAGGCAAACTTTAACGATAGCATTCCATCAAGAGAGGTAAAATGGGAAGAGCCAAATCACGACCTTATTAGCGATGCTCTGTTTAAAAATTCTGTTGCAAAAGGAGACATTGTTGGTCCATTTCAGATGGAGGATGGGTCTTTTATTATTTTAAAAATTAATGGTTGGACGGACCGAAAGTTACTTACCCAACAATCAATAAGGGATCGAACTGAGAAGGTGATAAGTACTCTTAAAGAGCGAAAGGGAATAGAGCTGTACAAATCTTTTATCTCAAAAGTTATGAAAGGAAAGAATCTATCTTTTAATAAAGATGTATTATTACCATACTCAGAGTCTATAAGTAGCAGGTATTTTCGCTCAAGAGAACAAAAAGAAAATGCAATATCTAGCGCAATTTTCAATTCAGATGAGCTGTTAACGGTTGATGATATCAAACCTTTAGATAGTAAATTTTCAAATTTAACGTTATTTAAACTGGATAATAGAGAATGGAAAATTAGCGATTTTGAAAATGCACTTTTATCGCATCCTTTGGTATTTAGAAAGAAAAAAATGAATGCCGATGAATTTACTAGTCAATTTCAACTTGCAATAGTTGATTTTATTCAAGATTTATTTCTTACAGAAAAAGCTTACGAAATGTCGTTAGATAAAACCTTTGAAGTGGAGCAAAGTGCTTCTATATGGAGAGATAGTTTTTTAGCGTTCCAGTCCTCTTTGGCATTTATAGAAAACGCTGAGGTAAAAGATCGTCATATTTTCATGAAACCAATTGTTGATAAATTACAAGAGAAGTATTCCGATGAAATATATATAAACACAGATTTGTTTGAAAAAATTAAAATATCAAAAGTAGATATGTTTGTAACTCAAAATAATGTACCCTATCCAGTAGTTGTGCCTAATTTTCCATCCTATACTGATGATAGATATCTTAATTATGGATCTAAACTTAACTAAAAGAATATTTGTTTTAATTGCTATTGCTTCCCTTGGAATATCTCAGCAATACTTTGGAGGAGAATTGCGAACGAAAGAATCATTTTTGTATGGTAGGTTTGAAGCGAGATTTAAATCTGCTCAAGGTGATGGATTAGTATCTTCATTTTTCACCTATCAAGATGAACTGATCAACGGAAGTCACATCTGGAATGAAATTGATATTGAAGTATTAGGTCGTTGGGAAAATATTGTAAACATGAATACAATAACACCGGGCCAGTCAAGTCACCTTCGAGAAAGCTATATTAAAGATTTTGCTCCACACACAGAATACTACGATTACGCATTTGAATGGACCCCGAACTATGTTGCCTGGTTCATAAATGGCAAAGAATATTATAGGCAAGATCTTCCAAAGCATAACTACATAGCTACTTTAAAATATGCTCAAAAAATTATGATGAACCTTTGGGTTCCGGTGTACGAAGATTGGGTGGGAAAGTGGAACGATAGCATAATTCCACGTTTTTCATATTACGATCATGTTGCCTATTACGAGTATTTACCTAACGCTGGAAATTACGGTACAAACAATGCGTTTAAGTTAAAGTGGAAAGATGATTTTGACAGCTTTGATTCAGATAGATGGGAAAAAGCGACCCATGGATTTTCAGGAAACCGTGTAAAATTTGAACCAAAAAATGTTGTTTATAAAGATGGTAAAATGATTTTGTGTTTAACGAAGGAGAACTCTTTTGGATATAGCGACAACGTTTCTCCCAAGGGGCTTTTTGCCTATTCTGCTAACAGCTTGATAACTATTCGGTTCTCGGAAGAGCTCGACTCTATAAGCGCAAAAAACTTCGCTAATTACAACATTAATAACGTACAAATTAATGAAATTGATTTTGATAATGATATGCGGACCGTTCATCTTCATGCAAGTAATCTTGACGGACAAAAAACATATAGAATATCTATTTCTGGGATTACAGACCTTTTTGGAAATAGTCTCAGCAATCAAATTTTAATAATTAAAAATACCAAACCTGTAGATTTGCCTGTTAAGATAAATGCGGGCGGAGAAATTGTTGGAGATTATAAGGCTGACAAATTCTGGTGGTACGATTATGAAGACTATGGGCATCTAAATGGTAACCATCAAAAAGTTTCTAATATAAATATAAAGAATACTACTAGTGATAAAATATATCAGTCATCAGCAGAACGAATCGCTGTATATAAAATACGTTTAGTTCCAGGTATTTATGACATCCAGTTAAAATTCTCCGACAATCATTATCCGGCAAATTCTCGGTCATTTGATATTTGGATTGAAGGTGAAAAAAAAGTTTCGGGCCTTGATGTATCTAAAGAAGTTGGTATGTTTACTGCTTACGATAAAGAATTAAAATATATACCAGTTGCTGATGGAATATTGGACATTCATTTTGACTTAGATTTGTACGGTCAAGGCTATGCGGCTGCGGGCCCTTTTTTAAACGGTATTGTAATAGACAGAACTCAAGGATTGGGGTTAGAATCTGATAACACACCGCAAACATTCTCACTTGGAAAAGTATACCCCAATCCATTTAACAGTACGCTAACAATTCCAATCTCGTCAAGCTTCAATCAAAATATTTCTGTAGATATTCTTGATATCTTGGGAAGAAAAATTACGACGCTCATTGAAGACGAACCTCTTAATGGCCAAAGAAAGATAATCTGGAGATCTAATAAAATAGGTTCAGGAATTTATTTTGTTAGATTATCAAAGCATAATGAGTATCAACTTAAAAGAGTTTCACTCATCAAATGAAAAAGTTTATAGTACTTGTTTTTATATTAGGATGCAATGAAGCAGGCACTCCATCAAAAATTCCGCCCGCTAACGATTGGGATCTCGAAGGGTGGAAATTAGTCTGGAATGATGAATTTGAGTCCAGTTCAATTAATAGAGATAAATGGTCTTTTGAAGAAGGCGGTCATGGATGGGGTAATAATGAATTGCAGTACTATTTAGATTCTGATTCTACAGCATTTATTAGAAATGGTAAATTAGTTCTTCGGGCAGATATTGTACCCCAGGGGATAGGAGCTTCAGGTAATTTAAGATATTTCTCTTCAGCAAGGTTGCGTACTTCTGGAAAGGGAGATTGGCGGTATGGCAGAGTAGAGGTAAAAGCAAAAGTTGCACTTGGACAAGGTATTTGGCCAGCGATTTGGATGCTTCCCACTGACTGGATGTATGGTGGTTGGCCCGAAAGTGGAGAGATAGACATTATGGAGCATGTAGGTTATGACCCTGGTCATATTCATGGTAGTGTTCATACAGAATCATACAACCATAAGATAAATACGCAACGAGGCGGATCTCGAAGACTCAACAATATAGAAAAAGCATTTTATGTTTATGCAATAGAGTGGTTTGAAGATCGTATAGATTTTTATGTTGATGATGAAAAATATTTTTCATTCCAAAACGATGAAAACAATAATTTTAAAACCTGGCCGTTCAATCAGAGATTTCACCTGTTGTTGAATGTTGCAGTTGGGGGTGATTGGCCTGGAAGACCAGACCAAACAACTATCTTTCCATCTGAGATGGAAATCGATTATGTTAGGGTGTATGAAGAGATTAAGTTATAAAAATATTATATCAATCTTTTTAATAACTGTTTCAGTTAATGCTCAGTATTTACATGTAATTGGCAAAGAGGTCTTTGATAATAAAGGTGACAAAATTATCCTAAAGGGAATGGGTCTTGGTGGCTGGCTTGTGCCTGAGGGTTATATGCTTGGCACATGGGGCTCTCCAACTTCAATTCGTAATCGTATTACTGATCTAATAGGTGAAGATTCCACGGAAGCTTTTTACGAAAAATTTGAAAAAAATTACGTTGCAGAAGAAGATATTAATCAGTTAGCAGAATGGGGGTTTAATTCTGTAAGGCTGCCATTTCATTACAAAACTCTTAGTCCCACATATGGCAGTTTCAATGAAAAAGGTTTTTCAGTCATTGACAGTGTAATTGCATGGTGCAGTAGAAATGAAATTTATCTAATTCTTGATATGCATGTAGCTCCGGGATCACAAAGCGGAGATGAAAATGCAGATGGAGATGAGGGTGCTAAGTTATGGGATAGTCCGGAAAATCAAGAATGGGCTGTAGATATATGGGGTGAAATAGCACGAAGATACGCAACAGAAAGATGGATTGGCGGATATGACCTTCTGAATGAACCTGTCTTGTTCAACGGCGGTTCTCAGGTGAGAAATTTGCAAAGAAGGATGAGAAATCGCATTAGAAAATATGACCTTAATCACACATTATTTGTTAATGGAAACATGTGGTCTAGAGCGTTTGAGGGTATGGGGCCCGCACTTGATCAAAATATGATATGGGCTTTTCATTATTATTCATGGATGGTTTTCAATAGAGTCAATCAAAGCACAATTCAATACTTGATCAACTTTAGAAATTTAACAAATCGGCCGTTGTGGCTTGGTGAAGCAGGAGAAAATTCAAACGAATGGTTTATGGAAGTTACCAATCTTATGGAAAAGAATGACATTGGCTGGGCTTGGTGGAATTACAAAAAAATTGGAACCATTACAGGACCTGTATCATCACCATCCGATTCAGTTTATCAACAAATCACAAAATATTGGAACGGAGATGGCGCAAGACCAACTACGGAAATCGCTCAGCTTGGCTTAAACAACATGGTCGAAAATCTAAAGCTTGAACATTGTGAGATCAAAAAAGGAGTGGTTGCCGCATTGCTCGATGACAATTATGGAACAACAAATCTTCCGTTCAAAGATTTATACATACCAGGACAAATAAATATTGTCGATTACGATTTAGGGGCAAATGGTTTAGCGTATTTTGATTTTGATTACATAGACAACCGACCTAATGGCGGTGGGCTTAAAACGTGGAATAACGGTTGGGCTTACAGAAATGATGGTGTTGATATTCAAGTATCAACTGATTCAAGAATCTCAAAATATCATGTTAGCCATACAGAATCTGGAGAGTTTCTAAAGTATACTGTAAATGTATTAAAAAATGACACCTATGATTTTACAGTCATTTCATCCTCAGCTACTGCTGAAGCCTCTATTGCATTGTACAACGATCAAAATCAATTTATTATAGCTGAAAAAAAATTACCCGTCACACAGGATTATGATTTGTGGGTAGAGACAAACTTGGGTGAAGCTGAACTTCAACAGGGAGTTAATGAAATTAGACTTCAAATAGTTCGAGGTGGTGCCAACTTAAAAATGTTAAAAATATCTTCTAACTCATTTAAAAATGGTGAAGTCATTTTTTCTCACAAGATATATCCCAATCCAAGTTCTACGATATCAAACATCAGCTTTGAGGCGTTAACTGAAAACAGCGTAAGTATAAAAATATACAATCTTAGAGGTCAATTGGTCTGGAGCGATAAAACCAAAGCTACTGCTGGAGAAAATATGTATCAATTTAATTTTCAGGATAGGTTTGGAAGCAATCTTTCTAATGGTATATATTTTCTTACCATTGATGATGGTAAGAAAATTATCAAAGAAAAAATGACCTACATAAAATAAAAAGTTTAAGTATGAAATATTTTTTCATAATTGTTTTTAGCGCTCTCCTTTTTAGTCAGTCTATACAGATTAATGAAGTAGTATCGAGTAATAGTTCAATTTTTTATGATGAAGATGGCGATACCCCTGATTGGATAGAGATTTACAATACATCAAACAATTCTATAAACCTTGAAGGATACGGTCTAAGCGATGATCTTAATGAAAAATTTAAATGGAGATTTCCCAGCGTATCGATTAACGCAAATGATTTTTTGTTGGTGCTGGCTTCTGATAAAGATAAAGACAATATTATTATAAGTTGGGATGGTGAAATCACCCAGGGAGATACATGGAGATATTTTCCTGGAACAAGCGAACCTCCCTCTGATTGGAATGCAACAGCTTTTCCATCAATAACATGGAGTGAAGGGCCAAGCGGATTTGGTTATGGTGACAATGATGACAACACGACGCTCAATCAAATTATTTCAGTTTATGTAAGAAAGATTTTTACAATTGAAAATGTAGATGAAATTGGCATGATGCTTTTTAATCTTGATTTTGATGACGGATATGTGGCGTACATAAATGGACAAGAATTTTCTCGAAGAAACCTTGGACCAGAAAATTCGAAAACAACGTACAATCAAACTACCACAGGTTTGCATGAGGCAGAAATCTACCAAGGAGGGTTTCCAGAGCAAATTGTTCTTGATCATAGCCAACTCCCTTTGGTTACTGGACTAAATGTCTTAGCAATTGAGGTTCATAACTATTCAAATTCATCATCGGATCTATCCTGCATTCCTTTCTTAACAATTGGATACACAGCAGGGTATGAAAATATGCGCGTGCCAGATCCGCGAATCGATCTTCCAGAAACGCATCTTCATACAAATTATAAAATAAAATCTTCAGGTGAACATTTAGTATTATCTAACAATAACGGTGAAATATTAGACTCACTTTTTACCGGACCAATACCAACGGACAAATCAAAAGGAAGAACTCTCCAGAGTGCGGATTGGAAACTTTTTGATGTTCCTTCACCAGGAAGTCCAAATCCTTCAGTAGGTTATAATGGATTTTTATCTCCACCTGTTTTTTCAATAAAGACTGGTTTTTACAGTAATCCCCAAACAATCACCTTAAGTCATAGTAACGCAGATGCTAAAATCCATTTTACACTAGATGGTTCTATTCCCAACGAAAATTCTCTTGAATACAGTAGTGCTTTAACGGTTAGCTCCAATACCCCTTTTAAAGCAAGATCCATCCAAAATGGATGGATGTCTTCACCTGTGGAGACAGAAACATATTTGTTTGGTGAAAAGCCTGATATTCCCGTAATTACTTTAAACGCTGATCCTAGCGATCTATTTGATACTAACTCTGGTATCTATGCCCTAGGACCGTCAGCTTCCGCAAACTTTCCATACTTTGGGGCAAATTTCTGGCAAGACTGGGAAAAGCCTGCACAATTTGAAATTATTGATACTAATGGTCAAAATTATAAAGCGAATGCTGGAATAAAAATCTTTGGCGGATGGAGTAGGGGCAACGCTCAAAAATCATTCTCTTTATTTGCCAGAAAAAAATATGGTGATAGCAAATTTGATTATCAAATTTTTCCTGAAAGCGATGTTGTAGATTATGAGTCTTTTATTCTGCGAAATTCTGGTAATGACTGGGAGCAGACCATGCTTCGTGATGGCTACATCAATAGTATTATCAGATTTACCGGCGTTGACTATCAGCAATATAGACCTGCAATTGGGTTTATTAATGGGGAATACTGGGGCATATACAATATGAGGGAAAAAATTAGTGAGCACTTTATTTCCTCACATCATGATGTTCCAACAGACAACATAAGTCTTTTAGCATATAATGGAGGGTTTGAAGACAACATCGAATTAATTCACGGATCAAAAAATGACTTTTTAGAGTTAATTCAATATATATCCTCCAACGATATGACTAAATCCGACGTATTTAAGGTAGTTTCAGATTGGATAGATATTGAGGAATACATTAAATATCAAATCATTCAAATATTCATTGATAACAGAGACTGGCCGGGCAATAATGTGAAGCTTTGGAGAGACAACAGAGAAGATGGCAAATGGAGATGGATTTTATATGATGCAGATTATGGGTTCGCCTTTCCTAAATGGATGAGCAATCATCAAAGATTTAACACATTAGATTTTGCGCTTGAGACAAATGGCCCAGGATGGCCCAATCCACCATGGAGCACATTTTTATTTCGAAAACTTATGGAAAATACTTCATTTAAAAATCAGTTTATTAACACTTACAGCGACTATTTAAATACAATATTTTTACCAAAAAATCTAAATGATAAGCTCGAGATTACAAAAAATCGTATTAGTAAATATATTAATCAGCATCACCAGCGATGGGGACAGGGTTACATCAACTGGAATTCAGAAATAGCCAGAATAAAGCAGTTTGCAGATTCAAGAGTCTACTATGCCAAAAGACACATTAGTAGCACTTTTCAATTATCGAGACATGAACAAGTTAGTGTATCTGTAACTCCTATTGGTGCTGGACAAGTGAAGCTAAATACTTTGGTGATCGACAACCAATGGTCCGGTGATTATTTCCCTGGAGCACCAATTTCTGTTACCGCAATTCCAAGATCGGGCTATAAGTTTAAGGAATGGAAAGGGATTCCTGACTCATTAGCATCAATGAATGTAGATGTGGAAAACTTTACATCGTTTGAAGCGGTATTTGATACTGACTTGAGTGTCGATGAAGAAACATTAATTCCAGTTTCGTCAAGGCTTTTGCCGGCATACCCAAACCCCTTTAATAGTTTTGTTACCATTCCATATGATATCCATATCAAAAGCAATGTGAGCGTAATTATTTCTAACGTTTTAGGCCAAAGAATATTTTCTTATAATTACCCTAATCAACCGGCAGGGAATTACAAAATTTCATGGAACGGAACAAACGACAGAGACATAAATGTCTCAGGTGGTGTCTACATAGTCACACTAAAAACAGATGTCTCAATCGATTTTAAAAAAATAATACTGTTGAAATAAAAAAGATGAATGTTTCAAAAATAGCTAACAACTATGTCCAATCAGTTAGGCGTGAAATTGAATTTGATTGCAAACCTGAGAAGGTTTGGAGTATCATATCCAAAAAATCTAATCTTGAGCTTTTTCACCCATTCTGCCAAAAAAACCCTGCAATTGTTTGGACGGAAGATAATCATGAAGATGAAATCCATTATATCAAGGGGTTTGTATTGAAAAGAAAATTCGTAGCATGGAAAAAAAATGTAGGGTACGATTTAGTTATTGGAAACAAGAAAAACAAACAATCCTTTGTATCATGGAGAATCATTGACAAGCCAATGAAAGGCAGTAGTTTATCAATATCTGTATATCCCTATATTTTTAATATGCGATTAAAATTTTATGATAGAATCCCTTTTGCATTGTATATAAGACCCCAGTTATCAACTTATCTTGATTCAGTTTTAGGCGGCCTTAAATGGCACATTGAAAATAACAAACCAACCCCTAAAAATCATTTTGGTACACATAAATGGTTTTCAAAAGAAATTAAGGAGCTCTAAGTGAAAATATTTTACATTATTTTAGCAACCATGGGAGTAATATTACCTTATTGGGCAATGTTTTCATCAATTTTAGTTGATCAATATACAGTTAGTCAGTTTTTTTCTGCTTGGTTCGAAAATAACGCTGTTAAAATGTTAGCAGCTGACCTTGGTGTTGCTGGAACTACATTCTCTGCATATATCATTTATAGTTTTAAAAAAGGGAGAGGACCTCATCCCTTGCGATATTTTCTAATGATGTTTGGTGTTGGTTTGTCGTTGGCTATGCCAATGTATTTTTTAAAAAAAGAAATGGATAAATAATTAGAAATGGACGCCAATCGATAATCGTTGAACATTTTTGAGCTTTCCAAAAGCGGCATAAGAATAATCAATCTTTATTTGGGTAGATGTTCCAGCTAACCTGTAATTTAACCCTGAGCCAAGCGTTAAACCCTCTTCAGTATCTTGTCTGAATAATGTGCTTATGCCTGCTCGCAGAAAAAACATATCCATAGCAGCGTATTCCATGCCAATATTCACCCATTCTAAATTATCGTTAGGATGCAAAGCATCAACAGCAAATGACAATCTATTCTTTTCTGTGTTCAGTATTTCACCTGCAAGACCAACTCGAAAAATCAAAGGTAGAGGGAATTTATCTGTTTCATACATAGCATTTACAAATTCGACATTACCCTGATTATTAGGATCAGGATCAACGCTAAATTTTTGGTTCCTTCCTGACATTTGCATATCTGCACCATAATTTGAAAGACTAGCTCCCAATCGAATATTATTAAATGGAGTAATAAACAGAGCCCCAAGATCAGCAGCAAAAGTATTCGCACTGGATTGCCAAATGCTTTGACTTATATATTTAATATTAGCTCCAAGCGAAAATTTATTTGTCAAGCGCTTAGCGTAGCTTAGGTTTAAAGCTAAATCATTAGCATCAAAATACTCTCCAGTACCGTTTGGCTTTTCAACGGTTCGAACAAGATCTTCAGGTGTAGATAAAGTGGTCATACTTAGTCCAATAACTCCAACTTGTCCTAAGTTCAAACCAAGAGCTGTATAATTATAGGTAATGCCAGCAATCCAATCAGAATTCAAAAACACCGCTTCTAATCTTCTGATAGAAGTCATTCCAGCTGGATTCCAATACATTGAAGACACTCCGCCTGACATTGCTGTAAACGCATTGCCCATTGATGTGCCTCGAGCATCAGCTCCAATTTTTAAAAATTGGGCAGAGGTAGTTCCAGTTTTAGAAATAGATTCTGTATTATCTAGTTGTGAATATGAGATACTTGACAAAAGTAAAATGATTAAATATCTGTTCATTTTATTATCGCCAATCTGCCAATTTTTTCTCCGAGGTCACCAGCATCAATATGATACACATAGATCCCATACGCTACAGGAAAATTGTCTTTTGTAGTTAGGTCCCAGAATTCCTGACCGTTATCGAGTGGTGACTCATGCTGGATTTCTTTTACAAGCTCTCCGGTAATTGTATATATGCTAATTGTGCACGATGATGGCAGCTTGTCAAAATACAATTTTCTAGACCCACGATCGCGAGGATTTTGACGATCAAGAGGTTCCAGCACATTTGTGACAACATAAGGGTTTGGAACAACTCTAATTTCATCTAAACTATTTTTTACTTTTTCTTGATCAATTGTTGAAGCAAAAGTCCTATAGCGAAATACATCCTTTTCGTCAAATGGCCTGTTGGTTGCAACATAGAAGACATCACCCTGAACAGGATCAATGGTCTCAACGTCAACCGCTGGTTCAAATGTAATTTGCCAGGAAACGTTTAAACCCTCACCAGGTTCAACA
>CEQT01017937.1_pt1 | contig 12035 bp, 8 predicted proteins | sample 530951 | NCBI WGS metagenome assembly CEQT01 (sample SAMEA2621132, study PRJEB7988) | marine metagenome | biome: marine biome (ENVO:00000447); feature: surface water layer (ENVO:00002042); material: "saline water (ENVO:00002010), including plankton (ENVO:xxxxxxxx)" | depth 5 m
CTGCCTGACTCAAACAAAACAGCCTCCGCGAAACCCGGGGCGGTTCAGGGCAGGTCAGCCGCTGCTCGCATAATCCTTCGTCAGCTCACCTTGGGTGAAAGCCATCAGGTCGAGGAGGCGTATGTAGCGCAGGTCATAGCACTTAGCGCGAGCAAGTTTCTTATTTACCGCTTAGATGCATCAGACCTGCGCCACCAAGGCTGTACTGCCCGCTGCGCCGCTAATGAACTTAGCGCTCCGATAATCAACACGCCCCGTTCTTGCTTGCTAGCAAGAACGGGGCGTTGTGTACCGCCATCCGATATCTAGCTCGTTCTGTCGGCGGCTAGCGCGATTTCTTGCTCCTCCAATTCGTCTTCGCGCCGATGAGCCATCTGGTAGAGCAACGGCAAAACTAATAGCGTTAGCACCGTTGAGGAGAGAATCCCCCCGATTACCACCGTCGCAAGGGGGCGCTGCACCTCTGCACCGGTACCCACATTCAAGGCCATTGGAACGAACCCGAGTGAAGCCACTAGGGCCGTCATCAATACCGGGCGTAGCCGGGTAAGAGCGCCCTCGCGGATCGCGGTGTCCAGAGGCAAACCTTGCTCCCGTAGGCTACGGATGAAGGAGATCATTACCAGGCCATTTAGAACTGCGACGCCTGACAGAGCAATAAAGCCAACACCTGCTGAAATGGACAATGGGATATCTCTGAGCCACAGCGCAACAATGCCTCCCGTGAGCGCAAATGGAATCCCGGTAAAGACCAACAAGCCGTCTTTGACATTGTTGAACATCATGAAAAGCAGAATGAAGACCAGGAGCAGCGCCACGGGGACGACAATCTGCAGCCGCTTCGTTGCCGATTCAAGCTGCTCAAAGGTACCGCCCCAATCGATCCAATAACCTGCCGGGATATCTACCTGAGCCTGGATTTTCTGTTCTGCCTCGGATACGAATGATCCAATGTCCCGACCACGGACGTTTGCACTGACAACAATTCGCCGTTTCCCTTCCTCTCTACTGATCTGATTCGGACCGGGGGCCAAATCCAGGGTGGCCACCTCGCCGAGGGGGATATAACTTATGGCGCTGTTTAATTCCCTTGGAAGGGCAATTGGGAGCCTCTCAATTGCGGCGAGATCGCTTCGTATCTCGTCCGGTAAACGAACTACGATATCGAAACGCCGGTCTCCTTGAAACAAGGTGCCTGCCTCTCGGCCCCCGATGGCTACTGCAACCGCTTGCTGGACGGTATCTAAACTCAGGCCGTATCGTGCGATTTGATCGCGATCGATATCAATCGTGAGCATAGGAAGGCCAGTCGTTTGCTCGACCGTAACCTCGGAGGCGCCTGGTACTTGTCCTAGCACCTCGGACACTTCCGCCGCCGTGCTGTTAAGAACCTCCATGTCATCACCATAGATTTTCACGGCTACAGCGGCACGAACACCGGAAATCAACTCGTTGAAACGCAGCTGAATAGGCTGGGAAAACTCGTAGTTATTGCCCGGTAACTCAGCGGCGGATGCTTGGACCTCGCTTAAGAGTTCGTCGCGCGACTTGCCTGGATCCGGCCACTGCTCTTGTGGCTTCAGCATGACGTACCCGTCAGAGATGTTTGGAGGCATGGCATCGGATGCCACCTCCGCAGTGCCTGTGCGCGCAAAAATCCGCTCGATCTCCGGAAACTCATCCATGAGCTTTCGCTCCAGCTGCTGCTGCATCTCGACAGACTGACTAAGGCTGGTAGCCGGTACACGAAGGGCTTGGATAGCGAAGTCCCCCTCGTTGAGGCTAGGCACGAATTCACTGCCCATACGTGCCCCTACGAGGCCGGAAAGTACAACTGCAACAACGGCAAAGGTGAGCACTACTGGCTTGTTGGACATCACCGCATCGAATGCAGGTGCGTAGGCCCGTTTAGCATTGCGGATTAGAAAGTTTTCCTTCTCTGTAACACGCTTGCCGATAAAGAGCGCAACGGCTGCCGGGACGAACGTCACCGAGAGAATCATCGCCCCGAATAGCGCTGTCACTACGGTAAACGCCATGGGCGTGAACATCTTACCTTCTACCCCTGTAAGGGCGAATATCGGCAGATATACGATCATAATGATCAGCTGCCCATAGAGTAGAGGCCGACGCACTTCCTTTGCCGCAGCGAACACTTCATGAAGCCGTTCGGACAGCGTTAATGCCCGCCCGTGATGGGACTGAGCGTGAGCAAGTCGACGCACGCAGTTCTCAACAATCACCACGGCACCATCGATAATGATGCCGAAATCCAATGCGCCTAAGCTCATCAGGTTGGCGCTGACCTCGTTGGCTACCATGCCGGTGAACGTAAAGAGCATCGCCAGCGGTATAACAAGTGCGGTTAGGATCGCCGCACGGATATTGCCCAAGAAGAGAAAAAGTATAACCACAACAAGAATGGCACCCTCAGTGAGGTTCTTCTTAACGGTGGATATAGCTTTGTCTACGAGTACAGTTCGATCGTAGACAGTAATCGCCTTTACGCCCTCTGGAAGCGAAAGGTTTATCTCTTTCATCTTGTCATCGACAGCCCTAGAAACTACCCGGCTATTTTCACCGATAAGCATGAAAGCCGTACCTAGAACCACTTCGCGGCCATTCTCGGTGGCTGCGCCAGTGCGGAGCTCCTTTCCAACCTCGACCGTCGCAACGTCGCGGATACGCACTGGGGTACCGTCAACGTTGCTAATAAGGGTATCGCGGATGTCCTCCACAGACTGCATTTGTCCTGGAGCTCGAACAAGATACTGCTCGCCGCGCTTTTCAATATATCCGGCACCTAGATTGTTATTGTTTTGCTCAACCGCCTCGATCAAATCTTGTAGTGTTAGTCCAAACGACCGCAAAGTGTCTGGGTTGGGGGCGATCTGATATTCCTTTGCATATCCTCCGATCGTATTGATCTCAGTAACACCAGGTACATTTCGGACTTGCGGTTTGATGATCCAATCTTGAATCTCACGCAAGTCAGCAGGGGTATACGGCGTACCGTCCGATTTGGTGGCACCTTCCTCAGCTTCAACCGTCCAAAAATAGATTTCGCCAAGCCCAGTGGAAATAGGGCCAAGTGTTGGAGTGACGCCATCTGGGAGCTGATCTTTGGCCCCTCCCAGGCGCTCGTTCACAAGTTGGCGGGCAAAATAGATGTCAGTGCCTTCCTCAAAAATAACTGTGATCTGAGAAAGTCCATATCGAGACAAGGATCGTGTCTGCTCGAGCTTGGGCAGCCCAGCCATTACCGTCTCGAGCGGGTAGGTAATACGCTGCTCCACTTCCAGCGGGGAATAACCTGGCGCCGCAGTGTTGATTTGCACCTGTACGTTGGTGATATCCGGGACAGCATCGATAGGCAGCTTTTGGTAGCTGTAAGCTCCTAACGCTGCCATGCCAAGCACGGCTAGCAAAACCAGCCAGCGATGCTCTATAGAAAAGCGAATGATACGTTCGAACACAGTCTATAACTCCGTATCAGTGAGCATGCGAGGCGCTGGCTTTGCCAAGCTCGGACTTAATGATGAAACTGTTGGCCAAGGCATAGCGCACTCCGGCCTGAAGACCTTCCTTGATTTCAACCGCTTCACTATCGCCGCGACCAGTCACGATTGGCTGAGCAGCAAAGCCATGGTCGGTCCGTACAAACACCACCGGATTATCTTCCAACGTGTGGATCGCATCGGGCTTGACTGCAACCGGCACGGACACTCCGCCAGAGCCTACCCGCACTTTGACGAACAGGCCGGGACGCCAAACACCTTCCGGGTTCGGAAGCGTGACCCGGGCGGTAGCGGCGCGGCTTTGCTGACCAACAAGTGAGCCGACATAAGAAACGGTGCCATTGGCACTGGACTCGAATGCTGTGGCTTCGATAACCGCGTTGCTGCCGACTCGTACCGCGCTGAGTGCATTGGCAGGAACGCTGATATCTGCCCAAACGGTAGAGAGATCGGAAATGATGAATATCTGGTCGTCGGTATTGACTGACTCACCGAGCGTGATGTCCTTCTCAACGATCATCCCATCGAACGGCGCCCTGAGTTCGTAGCGGCTCAATGCGTCTGGCTTGCCAGCATCACTACCAAGCGCTTGTAGCTGTGCTTTTGCATTCGCAACCGTCAGCTCTGCTTCCCGTAGAGCCTGTTGTGCCTGTAAATAATCCTGTTCTGCAGAAATACGCTCTTCCCACAGCTCCTTTTCGCGTCGATAGGTTTTCTGAGCCAATGCAAGACGTTTTTGTGCCGCGTAGAACTCGCTTCTACGTTCCGACAGGTCGGTACTCGCGATCACAGCAAGCACTTGCCCCTGTTTCACCTGTTCGCCCAAATCGACTTTGACCGCTTCAACGACACCTGAGAGACGAGGCACAACTTGCGCTGTGCGGTCTTGGTTGAATGTAATTTCGCCAGGCAGCTCGATTGCGCTTTTTATCTGCGCAGGCTGAGCGGTTGCTAGCGAGATGCCCGCGGCTAGGATTTGGGTCTCAGAGAGTTCAACCTCTGCTGCTTCAGCGTGCGCCGCTCCCTCAGGGCCATCGTCATGCTCATCTTTCTCTGCCGCACCGACCTCGTGATCGCTATCGGCGCCTTCTTCATCATGGCCATGACCTCCTTCGGCTTCGGTATTCTCATCCGAATGCCCTTCATCTTCATGCTCCGAAGCGCCACCATGCTCGCCATGCGCGTCGCTCGCATTGGGCACGGCAGGACTACTGCTAAGAAGTAATCCACCAAGCACCAGTGCCACGCCTAATATGACGACGATCCAAAAAATCTGTTTTTTGTGAACAGCCAAGGAAGATGTGTTCGATTTACTTGTCATATGGATTCCTTATGGCTGAGTGGCCGAGGTGATAACGGCCGACCCATCGCCGACAATTCGCGAGATTTCTGCCGCCGCCTGATTAGCTTGCGAGAGCGCAGACAGAAACTGAGAGCGGGCTTGGAAAAGCGTGCGTTGAGCATCCAGTACGTCAAGGAACGTGAATTTTCCAAGTTCGAACCCCTTGCTGGCAGCTTCATAAGCGCTTTGGGCACTGGGGAGCATATCGTTGCGCAACAGTTCAAACTGCTGGCGAGCAGTGCGCAGGCGCATGTGTGCTTGGGAAAGCTCGCTTTTCAGGCGTATGTGAACGGCGTTGAGCTCGTCCTGGGCCTGGTAGGCCCGTTCCTGCGCTGCTCCGATGTTGCCTTGGTTTCGATCAAACAACGGCAAGGGCATCGAGATACTCACCAGTCCCAGCGTGCCGTTATATTCATCTGAGCGTTGGGCACCTACGCTAACCGTCACGTTAGAAAAGCGATTCGCCCTTTCCAGCTCCAGCGCAGCCCGACGTCTTTCAGCCTCCCGACGCGCGCGGGTTAGTTGAGCGGAATCGTTCAAACGGCTGTAAAGCTCAGCTAGCTCTGGAAGAGGAGGCACTGCCTCTGCCGGCTCTTCTACTCGCTCAAAGCGTGGCTGTGGATTTCCCCAGTTGGCCGCCAGCCGAGTGCGCGCAGCTTCGAGTTCAGCTGTGGCCTGGGCAAGCTCTACTTGCACGCCAGTAGCCGCAACCTGCGCCCGGGTTTCCTCTACGGGAGAGACCATGCCGGCCCTCACACGTCGATTGGCCACGTTCACTGCTCGCTTCGCAAGATCTGAAGCAGCCTGGGCGAGTTCCAGCCGTTCTTGAGCAGTAAGCACATCGTAATATGCGCCCATCACTGCCCCCCTCAGTCGAGCTTGAGCGTCCTGTAGGTCAGCGGCCGCTACGTCCATGGCGCGTTGCGCTGCCTCAATACGAGCCGAACGTTTACCGCCCAGCTCTATTTCTTGGCTCAGCTCAAGCGTCGTCTCCGGAGCATCGCCCCGGATTCCCTCCTGGCTAGCGGACAATATTGGATTCGGACGTGCTCCGGCTTGGCTAATTAATGCGCGAGAAGCAGCCAGCTCACGTCTTGCAACAGCCAGTTCAGGGCTTGCAGAGCTAGCGAGTTCCAAGGCGCGTAGAAAGCTTATGGAATCGACAGACTCAACGGGGAATGTATTTGACACACCGACAGGTAAGGTCTGTGTGAAGGTCGGCAACTCTAAAGGCTTCGCAAAGGCAAGGTTGCACGACAATGTCGCCAACCCCAGCGGTAGAAGAACTTTTCGCACCGAAATCTCCTAAAAAAGGGAAGGTTCTGTGAGACGTAAGATACAGATAAATGGCGCTTACTGGTTACTTTGGCGTCCCACCGGTTTTGTACTGATGCGCCAATTAGGTTTCTCAGGACGCCCCGCTTCAGCCGATGCGTAGCTAGCAGAAAGAAACGGTTTCAAGCTCATTGATAATACCGAACCAGTACAGATCCCTTTCGTTATAAGCGGCTTGATATGGTCACCATGGAAAACACAATCTCTATCCAGACTGATTTTTTTTGCGGCTTTTGACGATCCATCCTCGTCCGTACCTAGAGATTCATGCGCATGTTCATGATGTCCAAGATGGTTTGATGCCGAACCATATTCATGACTGCAACTCGTGCTTACAACTGCCCATGATGATTGCAATGGGAAAAGGGCTAGCAACAACAGCAGAACTGTTTTTCTCATCCAAGGCAAAAAGATGACTTCCTAGTTTAAATATCGAATCCAATCATAGAACTACCCCGCCAAGACGCTGAATACATGCACCTCTACTGCGATAGTGATTCGCCCTGAATTTAGTAGACAAATACACGAAAGCGTTTTTATCAGCCTTGCCAAGCCGGCGAGATAGCTGATGGCTATGGGTGGTGACTTTAAATAAGTGTGGATAACGACCTGGTGACCGCGACATTACAAATCTGTAATCGAAGGAGTGCGCGATTGGGCTTCCTCAGATTACAAAATAGTCATTTGCCGCTAATCCTGCCGTCATCTCTAGGGGAAGAACATGGCCAAGCGCTAAAAAACAAAAAGGCGAAAGGCGTCATTCGAGCACTGACCTGCCGTACATAAGGAGCATCATCATGAGCAAAAAGGCCGTTTTTTCGCTGACAGCCCTTTCACTGGCATTGGGCAGCGCCCCGGTCTTTGCCCAATCGGAAACAGCCGAGGGCTTCATCGAAGGCAGCACGCTATCGCTGATAAATCGCAACTTCTATTTCAATCGGGATTTTCGCGACGGTGAGAGTGCCGCCGGCAATGGCTACTCCGAGGAATGGGCCCACGGATTGATGGCCTTCTTCGAGTCCGGATATACCCAAGGCTCGGTAGGGATTGGCTTCGACGCTTTCGCCATGCTCGGCCTCAAGCTCGACTCCGGTTCGGGGCGCTCCGGTGTGGGCGGCAGCATCGACCTGCTTCCCCACGACAGCGCAGGCGATCCTGAGGATGACTTCACACGGGTGGGGGGCGCGGTGAAAGCACGCTTGCTGGACACCGAGATCAAGGCCGGCGATGTATTTCCCACTACACCTGTCGTGCACTTCGGCGACTCTCGGCTGCTGCCGGAGTCTTTCAAGGGTGTCACCGTTGTGAACAACTCGCTGGACGACCTCACCCTCCAGGGAGGCCGCTTGCACGCGATGAGCCAGCCCAACACCAGTAACATGAACGAAGACTTCGTCACCTTCTACGGCGGGGGCGTAGACGCGCCTTGGCTCGGCTACGCGGGCGGTGACTATAGCGTGAACGAAAATCTCAGTTTCAGCTTGTATACCAGCCGCCTCAAGGAAGCCTGGAACCAACATTACTTCGGTCTATCGGCCACCTATCCGCTTTCCGATGCCGTCGTGCTGCTGGGCAGCTTCAACTACTACAAGGCAACCGACGAAGGTCGGAAACTGCTGGGCGAGTTTAATAACAGCATCTGGAGTTCCAGCCTGGGTGTCGCCTTCGGCGCGCACACCGTCACGGCGTCGTATCAGCGAAACAACGGTAACAACGACTTTGACTACTTGCGCCAGGCTGACTCGATCTACCTGAACAACTCCATCCAGTACAGTGATTTCAACTCACCTAAAGAGCAGTCCTGGATGCTGCGTTATGACCTAAACATGGCGGGTTACGGCATACCTGGGCTTACGTTCATGACTCGCTACGCCCGCGGCTGGGGCGCCGATTACAGCAACGCAAATGAGGTATACATGCGCCAAGACGATAACGGCGCGCCTCTGACCGGACAGAAGCGCTGGGAACGCGACGTCGAAGCACGCTACGTTGTACAGACAGGCTCGTTCAAGGACCTCTCTCTGCGGGTGCGCCAGGCTACAACACGGGCGACTGCTTTCGAGTCCGACCTCAATGAGGTTCGATTCATCGCCGAGTACCCGCTCTCGATCCTGTGAAGCACTACGAGCAACACCACATCTTCTTTTTGTGCTCCCTTGGTTTGAAGATGTGTTTCAGGCGCCCGTAGGGCGCCTTTTTTTGTTTAAGTGCACCTCCTTGGGCTGCGGGTCAACCAAATGACCGGTAGATTACAAATTTGCAAGACAGGCCCCGCAGGACTTTTACCGCGTTAAAGTGCTTCCCGCTTCCCTGTGCAGATCATTTCGCCTCTGCCTTTCACGCTAGAGCCAAGCCTCTTTCGTCTTGACCTTATAGTTACTACATGTATTATTTTTGGTTCCGCTTACCACGCACCCCCTTGCCGAGTTACCTGAAAACATGCGCATCCTGGTTGTAGAAGACGAAATCAAAGCTGCGGAATACCTGCAGCAGGGTCTTATCGAATGTGGGTACATCGTCGATTGCGTAAGTGATGGGCTCGATGGATTTCACCTAGCACTGCAGAACGACTATGACATCGTGCTACTGGATGTGAATCTGCCAAACATGGATGGGTGGGAGGTGCTCGAACTTATTAGGCGGCGTAAACAGACACGCGTCATCATGCTGACAGCCAACGCCCGCCTAGAGCAAAAAGTCCGCGGTTTTGAGCTGGGTGCTGATGACTATCTGGTCAAGCCGTTTCAGTTCCCTGAGCTGCTCGCTCGTATCCGGACACTGTTGCGGCGAGGCGAGGCAGTCACACTTCCGAGCAACCTGCGTGTAGCCGACCTCGAACTGGACCCGGCCCGGCATAGGGCTTACCGGAGCGGTCAGCGTATCGACCTCACCAGCAAAGAATTTGCGTTATTGCATCTGCTCATGCGCCGGACTGGCGAAGTCCTCACGCGTACGGAAATAACTGCCATGGTGTGGGACATCAATTTCGACTGCGATACCAATGTGGTGGATGTTGCGATTCGTCGCCTGCGGATGAAAGTGGACGAACCCTTCGGCGATCGCCTGATACACACCATCCGGGGTGTGGGCTACGTGCTGGAGGCGCGGCCTTGAAGCCACTCAGCCTCGCATCGCGTCTCGCGCTTCAAATCACACTGACCGGCGCCGCTTTGGTCGCGCTGCTGATTGCACTGAGCTACTGGGTACTGGTGCGCCAACTGGAACTGCGCGCCCAGGAGGAAGTGACGGCCAAGCTCTCTCAGATCGATCATGGACTCCTCGAAGACACCAAAGCCCGTATGGGCCGCTCCTGGCAACACGCATTGAGCGATACCGTACTCGGCCATGACAACCTTTCGATTACGGTCATCGGCGATACAGCGAAATCACCCATTTTCAGTATCGGCCGATTCGCCAATGCGCCGCAGCAGCTGGATCTCGTGAGCAGGGACGGCGACTATCTTGGCTGGACAACGAAAGATGGCGTGCAGATGCTAACCGGGCGCAAGCAAATCCAAGTCCCGGGACTGGCTTCAATGACGCTTTTACTTTCGCAAGATCGCAGTGCCGATCAACGGCTGGTGGCTGCATTCCTGCGCTCGGCCTTAGTGACCGTGCCGATGCTACTGATATTGATCGGATTGGCTGGATGGCTAATCGCCCAAAATGGCTTGCGGCCGCTTCGCAAGTTCCGGGCCTTGGCGACTAAGGTATCTACACAGGATCTATCACCTCGAATCCGCAACGATCGGCTTCCGCAAGAGCTCCAGGCATTGGCGCACAGCCTCAACGTAATGCTTCATCGACTCGATGACGGCGTTCAGCAACTGTCACAATTCTCGGACGATGTGGCTCATGAGTTAAAAACTCCGCTGAACAACCTGATAGGCAAGGCGCAGGTGACTTTGGTGCGTGAGCGAAGCAAGGAGCATTATCGGGAGGTGATCGAGTCGTCGGTTGAAGAACTCGAACGCATGGATCGAATCGTGTCAGACATGCTGTTTCTCGCCCAGGCCAGCCACGCCAGCCCAGCACTGAAGCTCGAACAATTATCTTTAGGAAGCGAGGCGAGGCGCGTATGTGAATACTTCGAAGTCCTTGCCGAAGAAGCGGGAGTCGCTACGACAGTAACGGGCGATGCCATGATTTTGGGAAATCGACTTATGGTCCAGCGGGCCATTTCCAACCTGCTATCCAACGCGCTGCGGCATTCAAATACTGGCAGTACGGTCGAACTTAAGATCCTTGAGGAGGACGTAGACATCGTCTCGCTGGCTGTCACCAATCATGGCGCGACTATCGAATCGGATCATCTCCCACATCTGTTCGACCGCTTTTACCGCGTTAACGGCATACAACCTCGCGGGGCAGGATTGGGGCTAGCGATTGTCCGCTCAGTGATGAACCTCCACAAAGGCCACGTGGCCGTCGCCAGCAAAGACGGTCGGACCACGTTTGAACTCACGTTTCCTCGGCAGGCCTGACTCAAAGTGATACCGCACGGAGACAGCCATCACTACGAAGGGGCAAAAACCACAGGGACAAACAACCATTTCGAGGGCATGCGCGTTGGCCGGGTAACCAGGCCCGCAAGCCCCAACGCCGTTCATTTAATGCATGCGTCCTCGCTAATTCCGGCGAGAATGCCGCAAGCCTCAACTTCCCGCCCATCGTTGCAATTAGCCCGCAGTGAAACGAGTTGTCGTTCGAGTGATTGCAGAGCGGTTTCAATACTTGTGCTTTGGCAACAAGCGTCACAGGTAACGTCTGAAGTCGTTTCCGTTGGCTGCATTGCAACGTGCCGCATGATCATCACCTCCGAGGGGAGGAAAGTTTACAGCTGCCATCGAGCCCACATTTGAGACTAATTGAAGGTGGGCGAACATGCGCAAGCATGTGAGAGCAACACAAAGCCTAGAAATCAAACATTTATGGTTTGAATGTCTTAATTTTCCGTGATCTCGTTATGATTCCATAAAAATTCCCGTCATGGAAATGTTCTGATAAATCAATCAGTTAGGATGGATGTGAGTGAATTTTCCCGTTATCTCGGCATGGCCCCGTTCTCTAACCCTGGCAAGCGAGCGGGTTGATTGCCCGCTCGCTCCTTGGTCCTGCTGTCCCCTCGTAGTGCTCCTTTGGTTTGGAGACAGCCCTTGGCGCCCTAGGGCGCCTTTTTTACTTAGGTTAAAGGACGTATGAAAATGAGTCGGCCACTACACACAAGCGGCCGTGCTGGCAGGCAGTACTACTGGGCGGGATATTCTGCAACGACCTGATCAGAACCCGTCTTGGTCAAGCCAATGACCTGGTAGGCATGCTGTACGCCATCGACTTCCATGCCGGGGGAGCCCGCCGGCATCCCGGGAACAGCGATGCCCAGCAGATCATCGCGCTTGGTGAGTTCGATGACCTGAGCCGCCGGCACATGACCTTCGACGAACTTGCCGTCAATCACCGCGGTGTGGCAAGACGCTAACCGTGGCGCGACGCCCAGTCTTTGCTTCACTGCTGTCATGTTGCTTTCAACATGGTCGACGACTTTGAAGCCATTCGCTTCGAGGTGTGAAATCCACTTCTTGCAACATCCGCAATTGGCATCACGATGGACATCAATCGTCAGGGCATCAGCTGCTTGAACCGCAGACGTGACGGAGAGAGCGGCCAGTAAGGCCAGATATTTAGCTTTCATGTACGTGCTCTTTGCCATCGGCGTGGGTGTGGGTCTTGGGCGAGGCATTCGGAGTTTGCTCGGAATGATGGTCTCCGCCGCTTGGGGCGGCCTCATCCCCGGCATGGTGGTCATCGCCACTCATATCCGAATGGTGACCTGCCTTAGG
>CEQT01000854.1_pt1 | contig 11859 bp, 7 predicted proteins | sample 530951 | NCBI WGS metagenome assembly CEQT01 (sample SAMEA2621132, study PRJEB7988) | marine metagenome | biome: marine biome (ENVO:00000447); feature: surface water layer (ENVO:00002042); material: "saline water (ENVO:00002010), including plankton (ENVO:xxxxxxxx)" | depth 5 m
GATAACCTTAAAACAAAATAGCACTGTAAGCGGAGGCATCACCCTAATTGCAAATGAAATAGAGCTTAATAACTGTATTCTTGGTAATTCATCGATGTTTCAAAGTGCTTCTGGTCCAATTATTATTTATGTTGAAAATGGAGGACTAATAAGCAATGCCTCTAATGTATCTGGGTTATTAATCAACAATGGTACAAGTAGTTCTAAAAATTTTATTATTGATAACGCTACAATAAATGGGGCAGTGTTAAATTATGGCATTAATTTTCAATTAAATAACAGCACGAATATAATTGGATCGGTTGTTTCTAAGTATTTAGTCACCATTTATGGCGGTTCAACTATTACAAAAGGAGACCTACCCTCTTTTTATAATCGAAACACCGGGCTTATTCCATCGGTTGTGCCAGGAAGTTATTTAGAATATTAGGAGATTCATTTATGAAACAAATAAAATGTATTACCACATATCTTCTATTTAATTTTGTTTTTGCTCAATCACCATTGGTTGAGGTTCAAGGAACCCACATTATAACTCAGAGTAATGGGATGGGCCTTTATGAAACAATAGATTTATGTATGAGAACCGCAATTAAAAATGGTGTAGTTGATTATGTTCAATCAAATTATGATTTAAGCGAAGAACAGTATACACAAATTATGCCTATGATCGACCAGTCCATTGAAATGTGTGTCCAAAAACCCGAAATCATTCAGCAATTAGTTCAGGGAAATGAATTTACCATAACCGCAAAGGGGCAACTAAACACTTCGATTCTAGGTGCAATGTTGGGAATTAATAATTAAAACACTAGCAAAAATTCACTCAAAATCTATGAGGGATAAAGTACTATTTTCCTTAAGTTATATTGGAACTTTATGTACACTAAAATAATATGATATACATACTAAGTATCGGAGGCATTTCAGTCCTTTTTGGGGTCCTACTACTTGCTGCCCCAAATACAATATTGTCCATTGAGCGTAGGGCTAATAAAATTTATATGACAGATCCAACATTTATGCAATACAGAGTACCATTTGGATTAGGTCTTTTTGCAGCTGCTATATTTATTATTTATTCGTTAATTAACGAATCAACAGAATATCTAATTATTATTGGAGTGTTGGCTCTAGTGTTTAGTCTGATGCTCCTCCTAACGCCAAAAGCAATTTTTTCTCTTGAGAGACAGGCAAATAGGGTATATATGACAGATCCAACATTTATGAAATATCGTGTCCCCTTCGGCTTATTTTTGCTTGTCTCCGGAGCATTTATGATATACTCTACCATTGGTTATTTTTAAAGAAAAACTGAGAGAATATTTTGGAACTGTTTGAATCAATTGGTCTAAAAGCTGATCCTTTTACCACGTCCCCAAATCCAGACCTATTTTTTCCTGCTAAAGAGCACAAGCAATGCCTTGAGGGTCTTGAACTTGCCATAAGAATGCGTAGAGGGCTATCTGTTGTTCGTGGTGGTATCGGAACAGGAAAAACAACAATCAGTCGAAAACTCATTCAAAATTTTGCATCTGAAGAGGATATGAAATTTGATTTTTACCCTGTTCTTGATCCAAAATTTGAATCCGAACTAGTTCTTCTGCAGCATCTAGTTGATCTTTTTGGAATTGAAGAAGAGGCTGGGTCCTCCGTGATTGACTGCAGAAACCAGATTGAACACCATCTGATTAATGCTGGCGTGGAAGAAGGAAGAGTTCTTGTTCTTGTGATTGACGAAGGGCAAAATCTAAAAGGTGAATTTTTAGATGTGTTCAGGACGCTACTGAATTTTGAAACTGATGACTTTAAGCTCTTGCAGCTAGTAATCTTTGGCCAGCCAGAGATGACATCTATTATTCATGACTATCCTAATTTTGAAGATAGAATCACCTTCAACTTTGAACTTGGGCCACTTGATTATGAATCTGTTCAAGGAATTATTAACCATAGGATTGCAGAAAAGGGCGGTGACAGAGAATATTTTACGGAAGAAGCAATAAGAGCTATACACCACCAGACCCAAGGTTACCCAAGGAAGATCAATAAACTCTGCCATCAACTACTTCTAAATATGATGAGTGAGAATGAAGAAGTTGTAAGTCTCGGCATTGTCGAAAATACCATCGGAGGTAAAGTTCCTGATGGCCTAATAGACAAAGAAGAGCCTGAAGAAGAAATTATTGAAGAAGAGAATCAGGAGGAGGAAGAAGAACAAGAAGAGAAAAAAGATGTAGCTGTAAATAAACTATTTGATATTCTAAGAAAAGGTGGGAAAAAAGAAGGTAGCAGCGGGAAAATTGGGGAGGCGGTATCGGAGGATGATATTATTGGTGACCTTTATGGAGATGAAGAGGATGATGATGAAGATGAACTAGAAGAAGAGATTATAGAAGAGGAAGAAGAAAGCAAATGGTATCAAAGAAGAAGACAAAGGCTTAAAAAAAGTGTTGGCTCCTACCCTGCTAATGTTAGCACGCCCCCACTGAAAAAAGAAAAATTACTTCTTGGAATGGCTATGGACCAGGGACACATTTATACAACACTGTTACAAGATAAAGGCGGAGTAAAATCAATTATTGGTGCAGATATCTTTCCCGCGACCAAAGCAAAACTTGATCCAAAAAGAAATCCAACTGGATTTTCAGTTGCTATTGGTAAAGCCTATGACCAATTAACCACCAAGCTTGAAAAAAAAGGAAGTAAGATATCAAGAGGTGTTACTAAAAAGCTTCACTCCGGAATTCCAATATCATTTACAATAAATAATACATCCTCGCTTCTAAAAACGGTAACGGTCCCTCTTGAAAATAAAAAAGAGAGGAAGATGATCATTGAGTATGATGCTAAAAAAAACTTACCTTTCAATTCAGACGATATCATATTCGATGCGATAGAACTAGAACAAGGGAAAAATATTATTGGTGTAGCAAACGCCGAGTACATGGAGTCACCAGCTAAAACACTTTCAGATAAGAACTGGGACGTCAGACTTTGGTATCCATCATCTCAAGCAGTGCTAAATGCGTTTAGGTGGAACTACCCAGGGAAAAAACATGACATCATTCTGATTATTCACATAGGCGAAATTGAGAGTTTCCTTCTAGGGTACAACCAAGGATCTCCTGATGCAATAGTGCCACTAGATCTGGGGATTCAAAATCTTACTGATGCTTGGAAATATCGGTCAACCTCCGCAAAAGCAAAGTGGCATAAAAGAGACTATTGCAGAGTTCCCCCCTCCATCCTAAAGACTGATACGAAAGATAACTCTACCAACAAGCAGAAAAAACCTCAGGATGATGCGATGCGCCCAGTAATTGAAGGATGGGATCAAGAACTAGAGAGAGCCCTTAATAGCATGGCACAGTCATTCCCTGTTGACAATATCTCAGAAATATTTTTAAGCGGTTGTGCTGAAGAAATTCTATTTTTAGATGAGTATCTGCAAACACAGCTTGATGTTAATGTTGAATATTTAAATCCTCTAAAAAATATTGCTATCAATTCAGATGAGGAAGAAAACTTTGAGCTGTCCAAACCGGCTTTAACAACCGCTATCGGTGCTGCATTAAACTTAGATAAATCTGTAAATCTGCTGCCTGATATGTTCAAAGAATCAGAAAAGTTTCGTGTTGGAAATAAATTTGGTATTCCAGCAGCGGCAGCAATTTTCGCAGGTGTTATCGCCTTGACTGGTTGGACATCAGTGAATCATGAGCAAATGGAAACAAAGCTCAGCAGTATGAAATCTCAAGCATCGAGTATTGCTCCAATTAAAAATAAGTTTGAAAAGGTATCCTCTGATAAGAACATGATAATTAAGCAGCTAGATGTTCTCCAGAGAGAATCAAATCTTTCTAATCTTAGCATTAGTGTAATGAGATTTTTCAGCTACAATACACCAAAAGAAATAACCCTTGATCTGATCTCATTTCAGCGGGGTTGGGAACGTGGCGACTGGATACATGTTGGAAATTCGCTTGAAAAGGTAATCACGATCATTGATGAAGATAAAGAATTTGCTAAAGTTACCGGCGCCATAGTTGCAAATCCAGCATTGAAGGAGAGATATTTCTCTAATTTTATCACCCAGGTTGAAAATTCTGGCCTCTTCAAAAAAATTGATGTCATCAATAAAAAGACAACCAGTGGTATGGACATTGACAATATGACATTCGAGTTGAAGTGTGAACTATAATGGATAAACAGAAGAATATTTTTATTGGTACAATCGCCTTTGTAGTTCTAGCATGTGCTGGGTGGTATTTCATGTACTTCAGCGAGCTAAATAACTCATTGGAGAGTATGAGCAATAGCTACAACCAGCTCAAAAATGATAAAAATAAATACTCCCAAATACAGAACAAATTTCCATCTATAGAAAAAGAATGGAAAGAACTCAAAGAAGAGCTAACCGCTCTGATCAATAAAATACCCACAGCAGGCCAGTTTGACAATGTAACTAAAATGCTGTTCAGTCTGATGGAAAAAAATAAATTAGCGATAGATAATTTTAACCCTTCACTTGCACCTCTCGATGAAAAACAAATTGTTGTACCCGAAACAAAAGAAACTCTTGTTGTAGAAAAATATCCTATTGATGTAGAACTCAGAGGTAGCTTTATTGATTTTGGCAATTTTTTAGATCAATTGGCTTTTTCAAATTATTATCTTACAATTAGTAATATCCAAATATCTCAGAATCCATACAATGAGGGAGAGCAAAAAATCTCATTTATATCATACATATACACAAAAGACAGCGACATTAGTGCTGGAATTATGCAAAATAATCAAGAATATGCAAGTTCGTCAAATAATATAGACAGCAATGTAGGTTCAATTAATAGTGAATCATTAGAGGTAAAAACAGATGAGGAGATCGTATTAGAAGCGATTCAAAAAACAGGTGCAACTAGTATTATAGATATCGTCAAAATTGTTCAGTACATAAAAGAACAAACAGGTAAAGATATTGATCAGAGCTTTGCAGTAGCATTACTTCAAAAAAAGCTTAAAAACCTATAGCCAACTTACTTTTTTTATTAATTTTTGTTTGTAAGCTTTTATAATATTTTCCGTTAGTTAAACCATGATTTAGTTTAAATTACTGGGCGTAATGACCCCTAGACTTAGAAATCTATTAATTGCGTTGGGTGTTTCAGTAGCAGTAATGGTTGTTGATAAGGTTAGCCTATCATCTGGCTCATCAAACAATAGCAAAAAAGCGTCGCGAAGAGTATCAAAAACCCAAACGCCTAAAAAAGTTATTGCAGAGAGCTCTGCAAAACAATCAACCACGCCAAAAGCAGCTTCCATTACATCTATCCCAGCAACAAGAAGACGGTCCTCTAGATCATCCCAGCTTGTTGGGTGGCAGAGAAACCCATTTAATAGTGTAGCTGTATCTAGTGAGGCAGATCTTGAAAATGGTTCAATAAACAGTGAAAAACAACAGGATATTGAAAAGTCTATCCTTCTGAAAAATTTAGAACGCTACAATGTAGAAATAGTTGCTGAGTACAATAATGAAAAGATAGTTTTTATTGACAATCGTAGATTTAGACAGGGTGAATACTTGAATAATGATATTCTAATCGAGAGAATTGAGAATGACCAGATTACATTTAGAAATGGGAATACAACTGTAACAAGAAACGTTGGTAACTAAATGTATCTTAGATCACTGATTATAATCTTCTTACTGGTACAATCCACTGCTTTAACCCAATGGGGAGATCCAGCATATTCAAAAATTAATCTTACTGATCAAGAAGACGAGCGTTACAAGCTGATGGATAAGATGTCAATTAACCTAAAAAACTCGGACATACGTAATGTGCTGACCATGATCGGTGAGCTTACGGGTTTGAACATTGTAATTAGCCCAAATATTGAAGATACAATCACAGCAAACCTTGAGGATGTGACTGTAAAAGCTGCTCTAGATGCTATTCTCAAGCCAAATAATTATAGTTATTTTGTACAAGATAATATTATCATTGTAAAAGATCTTGATACGCAGCTTATTGGTGAGCTAGAGTCTGTTGTCATAAGGCTTAAGTATATTAACTCGAACGATCTCCAGGCTCCCCTATCTACCGTATTGACCTCTAGGGGAACTGTTCAATCATTCTTGCCAGTTGCCTCGATGTCTGGACAGACAGGACCCCCCAACATGGCAATCGTCTCTGATGTCCAAGAAAACATACCGCGAATTCTTAGTATGGTAAAGCAACTAGACAAACCAATTAAGAATATAAACATCGCAATAAAATTTATTGAAACTCAGTTAGACACCTCGAAATCCTATGGCGTTGACTGGACCAATAGCCCCGTTCAGTTGGGAGGCTCTGCTAGCGATACAGTTAATTTTCCAATTAGTATGAACAACATAACGATTGCAACCTTGAACCCGACCCAACTTACCTCAGCTTTAAAGATTATGCAGGCAAGAGGAAGGAGTAAACTCCTATCAAGCCCTCAAGTAACAACGCTTGATAATCATCAGGCAACTACAGAAGTCTCCACAACGGTATACATCGAAGGACTGAACTCAGGGAATAACAATTCTGGAATCGGAGGCAACCAATCGACAAGTAATGCTAGTAATATGACCGGGATGGGCATGGGCTTTTATGGGGCGATGAACACTGTTCAAGAAAAAGATATTGGAATAAAGCTCCAGGTAACACCACGGATAAATGAGAACAATATAATTACACTCCTTGTTGATGCCACGGTAGAGGCCTTGCTTTCTGCTGCGGAAATTTCAACCGATAAACCAAGATCTACAAAACGAACTGTGCAGACCCAGGTATCTGTATACAATGGTGAGACAGTTATCATTGGTGGTCTTATAGCGGATAATATAATACGTAATAAGAAGTATGTCCCAATTCTAAGTGCAATCCCAGTATTAGGGTATTTGTTTAAAACTACCGCAGTACAAAAAGAGCAGCGAGAGCTTCTTATGTTTATAACTCCGACTATCTATGACTAGATAAGACTGAGATGCAAAAAGACTATCCATATATCATTATCGCCTTTGGCGTTGCGTCTATTTTTATTTTGATGACATGGCTTGAGTTAAATGATGGTGTTGAAAATAAATTACTTGATCTTCGCTTTTTAAATCGAGGTAAAATTGAAACGCGGTCTGATATAGCAACACTTGATATGGATGCTAAAAGCCTTCAAGAAGTTGGAAGGTGGCCGTGGAGCAGAGAGAAACACATTCCGTCTATCTTAGCTGCGAAAGAACATCAGATGGATGCGCTTGCTTTCGATATCTTCTTCACAGAAAGACAAGATAGAAAGTTAGATTATAATGAAATGGAAAAAATTAATGACAGCATCCTAACAATTAATGAGGTAAAAAATCTTTTCCCAGACCCTGATATTGAACTAGCGAATGCAGCAGCTGATGCAGAGAATATTTATTTCGGATACATATTTTTCCCTCAGCCCTCAAACAAAATGCCCGTAAAAAAACGTACTGAGGTAAAAGATGCTCGATTGAAAATTCTCGAAAAGAAGAAGTTCTTTAGAAAGATTAACCCTAAAGATTATGAAACAATTAATGACTTCTATGACATAGACCCGCCAGTTGATGAACTAATTGAATCTAGCAAAGGAACTTATTTTTTTCAGACCGTTGCGGAACCAGATGGTATCAGTAGAAAATATCCACTAGTTGGAAAATATGAAGACCGATTATTCCCGAATGCTGGCCTCGCTCTCGCTCTTGATCACTATGACGTTAGCTTTGAAGATATCCAAATTAAACCGGGAAAACATTTAGTGATACCTTTATCTTCTCCTGATGAGCATGGCCGAAACAACATAAAAATTCCGATCGACAAGAGAGGCCTTATGCAGGTTAATTGGGCTGGTAAATGGGAGGATGAAAACGGGGAGTTTGACTTTACTCACTATCCCTATTGGGTGTTAAAAAAATTCAGAGACAGTGAGTATAACAACTATGTTTTGGCAAAAATAAAGGAACTCGCTGGTGCTGACTCAACCTTACAAGGTCCAAAAAATATAAAACCCCTGATGAGAGCGGCTTTAAAAGCAAAATTTGCCAGTAAAAAGGATATAGTAAAAACCATCAGACAGCTTGCAATGTCTGGGCAAATGGAGTCTTTTATTTTAAAAACCTCTGGGTCGAAAACAGCTGAGGAGTTTTTTGAGGGCATGGGTAGAAAAGCAAAGTCACCTATGATCAAAATGTATAATGAAATAAAAAATGCAAATATAATGGTAAAAGAGCTAGCAATGAACCAGAGTATTACTCTTGATGAATTACTTCGTAGTAAAAAACTTGTTTATACTCCTCCTATCAAAGGTTATTCATTTACCGATTTCAACAAACTGCGTAAAGATGTCAATTCACTTGTAAAAACTACAAAAGATGAAAAATATAAAAAGATCTTAAAAAAATCATTGGTTGAGATCTCCCAATTAGAACGCAACTTTCTTATTGTACAGAATTTGAATAAACATGGCCTTACTAATCAGCAGAGGCCTTTGTATTTTTTTGGCAATGCTAGCAGGATAACAGTTGGAAATCCTAAAAAGAACACCACCAGAAGGATCGTCCCATTTGAGTTCTACAATAAAAAGCTTCTCTATGGTTTAACCGCTGCTGGCACATCAGATCTTGGATCGCAACCATTTAATGGAAGCTATCCAATGGTTGGGCTTCACGCGAATGCGCTCAATACAATTCTATCAGATATCTTCATAAAACGAACACCAAAATATATGGTGTCTCTTTTTTTATTATCACTTGCTACACTATTAGCATTTGGCATACAAAGACTAAGTCCTGCTATTGGTGGTGTTTCAGTTGGAGGATTGGTCTTAGTATATGTTGTAGCAGCTTTTTGGTTTTTTACTAACTATAATATTTGGCTGGATCTTTTTGCCCCTATCGCTACTATTGGCCTGGGATATTTAGGAATAACTGTGTATAACTACATTCAAGAAGAAAAAAATAAACAGTTTCTCAAATCATCTTTCGGAACCTACATATCTCCAGAACTAATTGATGAAATGTATGAGAGTGGAAAAGAGCCCGAGCTTGGTGGTGAAGAGGGATACCACACCGCTTTCTTCACTGACATACAGAGTTTTTCTGCATTTTCCGAAAAACTTTCCGCGAGTGACCTTGTAGGTCTTTTAAACAACTATTTGACAGAAATGACAGATATCTTGATGGAAAACAACGGAACCCTTGACAAATACATTGGGGACGCTATTGTCGCATTTTATGGCGCACCAATAGATGTAAAAGAACATGAACTGATGGCCTGTAGAACAGCGATAAAAATGCAGGAGCGCTTGGCAGAACTTCGAGAGCAATGGCAGGCAGAGGGAGACCGTTGGCCTGAGATCGTACACCATATGCAAAATCGAATTGGAATCAACACAGGACAATTGGTCACTGGTAATATGGGTTCTGAATCCAGAATGAACTATACAATGATGGGAGATACCGTAAACCTTGCTGCTCGGCTAGAAAGCTCTGCAAAGCAGTATGGTATCTATATACAAATAGCAGAGAGCACCTATCAGGCAATACAAGACAAGATTGTTGTGCGTGCACTTGATTTTGTTCAGGTCATGGGAAAAGAAGAACCAGTCAAAGTTTTTGAATTAATTTCTGAAATAGGGAAAGAACCTGAGCCTTATAAAAAAATCCTGCCTGCTTTTCATGAGGGCATTGAACTTTATTTTAATCAAGATTGGGATAAGGCAAAAGAAGCGTTCAAGGCTTCAAATGATCTTGAGGAAATGTTCCCAGGAAGAAAAACTAATCCAAGTAGAGTATATATTGCAAGGTGTGAACACTTTAAGGTTAATCCTCCTGGAGATAATTGGGATGGTGTCTGGGTTCATACCTCTAAATAGGTCTATGTACCTAAATAAGAAAATAATTTCCATAATTTTTCTGCTGCTTTTTTTCTTTGTAAAAAAACTAAACAGCCAAGATCTATTTGAATTTGATACATCTCGAAGTTCTGTTTTTACACAATCTATAGCATCTAGTATTGGGATAGCTGATATTAATGGGGATGGTATAAATGATATTGTTATATCGGGGTATGGATATTATGACAATCAGCAGGGACTTTTTTTGAATGTATACAGCGTATCCTCTTCGGGAGAGATAGACACGCTCCAGACTGATGTCGTTGGAGACTATTTCGCTTACATCCCAGGAAGCCACTCATCTAGATATATAGGTGGAGATGGTGGTATGGATTTTGGAGACTATGATAGAGATGGAAAAATTGATATTTTAGTTCATGGTGCTGAGTTTTTATTTCTTACGAAAAATCTGGGAAGCAGCGTATCCCTAAATAATTACTTTCCAAACGAGGTAATTGAGAAACTCGGCGAAAGCAGCGCACGATGGGGAGATTTTGATAACGATGGTGACTTAGATATTTTTTGGACAGGTTTAACAAATAGTAGAAAAAATATCACAAATAAACTTCTGTTGAACAACATAGATTTTGAAGGGAATACCAGTTGGGATTTTGACGAATCGATGGTCATGCCTGATATTCGCAACGGATCTGTAGCCTGGAGCGATATTGATATGGATGGCGATCTGGACTTGCTAACTAGTGGGCAGCAGCTCACTGTAGAGTCTGGAGTTACCAAACTCTACCTTAATGACCCCATTGGAAGGCTTGGTGAAGATACAAGCCAAGAACTAGAGGCAATGAAAGGAACATCAATTTGTTTTTCTGATTTAGATAATGATTCTGATCCAGATCTAATTATTTCAGGGTACAGTGCAATTGATACAACCCTAAAAACGCTAATTTATATTAATGAACCAACTGGGAATTTTCGGTTAGCTGATCAACAATTAAATTTTGGAACAATATTTGGAAACATTGAGGCGATAGACATCAACCTTGATGGCTATAAAGATATCGCTATAAGTGGTGCGATAGAGCATAGTATAAATTATGACATCTACTACTTCATAGATACTTTGGAAATTAACGAGCAGGGCGATGTACTAAGTGCTGATACTACCATAGTTCGATTTAATCCAAGAGACAGCGTTTGGGCACTTGAAGGTAAAGTGTTCTTAAACAGTGGAAGCGGACAAGTTGAGTTCATTGAGGCTCAAACTATTGAAAATACTAGGACTATGTCTTTCGCAGATGTTAATCTAGATGGTAGACCAGACCTTATAGCATCAGGAACAACGGAAATAGGAAATAGAGATAGCTCTTTTGTATCTGTTTATGTCAATTCAAATGGAGGCACAAATAATAACCCAGATCCACCATCGGTATTGGAATCATTTGCAATTAGTAACAGAGTGATATTTAACTGGGGGAGCGGCGAGGATGATATTGGCTCTACCCAGAGTCTGCGATACAACCTTAATATATCTAGAGCTGTAAGTGAATCTGAAAGAGAAACACTTCTTTCAGATGTTGTAGCATTTAATAATTCTAATACAGAACATCAACTCATCAGAGAGTTTACCAACATCCCTTGGGGCACATACTACTGGAAGGTTCAGTCAGTTGATGCCTCAGGTTTAATATCGGCTTGGTCACAAGAAAAAGAATTATTCATTCCGCGATTGGTCAAGTCTGTGCAATCTATTCCAGGTTATTCTTTTGGAATATCTCGTTGGAGTGATATCAATGCTGATAACCTGCTTGACATTGCAATCACTGGTAATCTTTATACTGGAACCAGTAAGACCCAAATATTTATGAATAATGATGGTATCCTAAGTGTAGACAACCTCCAAAGTAGCATGTTAAATATATACGGTGGGCATCTTAGCTTTGTCGATTATAATAATGATGG
>CEQT01141010.1_pt1 | contig 11815 bp, 14 predicted proteins | sample 530951 | NCBI WGS metagenome assembly CEQT01 (sample SAMEA2621132, study PRJEB7988) | marine metagenome | biome: marine biome (ENVO:00000447); feature: surface water layer (ENVO:00002042); material: "saline water (ENVO:00002010), including plankton (ENVO:xxxxxxxx)" | depth 5 m
TGTTAGCTCAGTTGGTTAGAGCGTGCGACTGTTAATCGCGAGGTCACTGGTTCGATCCCAGTACGGAGCGAAAATGACATTTCAGTCATTTTTTAATTTTATTTCAACTAATCTTGATTGAAATAAAATAAAGATAAATTTCTAACACTTGTATAATGGCATATAAACCTAGTAGATTAGAGCAATGGAAAGAGTATTTAGGAGACTGGATAAAATATTTTGGCTTTGGGTATGAAAATACTAAAAAATTAACTGCGGAAAATACAATCATACTTGTTTTAGACCCATTAGAAATATATAGAAATCTTTTTAACAAACAAAATATAGATTCAATTACTAATCTCGTACTTTATGCTGAAAAATTCAAAATACCTGTTGTGTATACTAATTGGGTAAGAACCCGTGGTTTAGTAGACGACCAAATGGATCGCAAAGGTCATTGGAGTGAATTTGTACCAGAATATTCTTCTATTTTATCTGAATTACCGCGTGTAAATAATATCATACACACAATTCATACTGACGCATTTGCGACATCTTGGGATCTAAAAAAGAAAACAAATATAGATAATGAACTAAAACGTATCATTGGCAATAGAAAAAACATAGTTATTTGTGGGTCTTGGACGGAAGCTTGTGTTTTAACAACTGCACGTTCAGCCGCACATAAAAACTTAAACCCGGTTGTCTATAAACCAGGTACAGTAGGACACGGCAGAGCCTCAAGTAATGCATTTCTTATGATAGATAAGCTATATGGTTATGTAGTAAATGGTATTAGTTTTTTATAATTATATTTATTCATTTGTAATCACAATATTTTTTAGATGATTCATAGTCTAATTCAATAAAATAAATGTGAAGACTGTTTAATAAAAAATTACATATATATTTATAATTAACAAGTAAAATAATAGTAAAAACTGAAAATAACCCAAACCCAGTATCTGTTTTTTTTCTATAAAACAATAATAATGGTAAAGAATACAACAAATGTATAAAAACACCATCCATTTGTTCTTCGCCGTATTTATAAGTATATGCTATTAATGAAATTATATTAATAAGCAAAGCATTATAATATGATTCCTTTGTAGGATTATAAAAATAATAAGAGTTATATAAAAGCGCAATATAACATAAGTAAAAACTTCTAAAAATAATATCAGCAAAACTTTTAGAATATTCTTTGATTTCTTCTGAATAAACAATATTTCTTAAAAACCGATGCCCAAAAATAATATAAACTAAAAAACTTATAATGTAAATTACACTCAAATATCGGGACATTAATATATAATAATAATATTAATATAATTAAATAATATATATATGAATAAAAAAGGTTCCAATCATGAAATCTCAATCACATCTACTGAACTAAGAGAAGCAAACGAAGCTTTGTTAAACTCAAATGAGGTTGATATAACAAAAGCTGGAGAGATTATAAAAATAGAATTATCTAATGTAAAAACTTTAAACGAGTATTTACATTATAAAAAAAACTTAATGGACTATGACAAGGTTTGTAAGCTGGTTAAAGACTTGATATTTATTCAAACAAAACTAGAATCTAGTAATAAAAGTATTTTATATTACAGTTTTAAAGATATTATAGTAATAAACGACAATGTGTTTTTGTTTATAAATTCTTCAAAAATAATAGATATAAAAGATGGTAACATACGTGTTAATTTTCCAATAAAAAAATCAATAAGTTTTCTTTTTCCTGAAATAACAAGTGCAAGTAAACTCCCCATAGTTTTTCACTACAAATCAACCTATTACAGTCTAGGATTATTAACAATAAAATTATTAGTTCCTGAAAAAAAAGAAATAGAACTTACGGAACAGCTTGAAAATATTTTATACCCCACAAAATTATTTTGGTTTTTAAAAGAGGTTTTTAGTGGTTCTCCGCACAACCGAAATTTAGTTTTGTTATAAAAACATATTAATATTATTTAGTTAATATTAATATGTTTAAAGAAATAATAGGAAATATATATCCATATATAAATCAAAAAGAAGCTTTATTTACACTTATATATTCTATTATTTTTTGGATTTCAATAGGATTTACAGCAATTACAATTATATTTCTTTTACCTATATTTATTTTAGCAGGAGTTTTATATTTTTATTATTATAAATTAACCTATAAAGATTTTCCACAAGGATTACAATTAGAAAAATTAGAAAATAAAATAATTCATAAACACAGTCCAAATTTAATTTTTCATCATTTTAATAAAATATATTCTGTAAAAAGTTGTAATAAAAGATATGAATCGTTTATCCATTTTTTATATGTTCCTTCCATTCAAAAAACAAAAGAAACTCTCGTTCTTTTACACGGAACATCATCTTCAGCAACTTGTTTATCAAACGTTTATAAGTATTTAAACAATATTTTCAATATTATAGCTATAGATTTACCGGGATTTGGTAGAAGTAAAGTAAAAAATTTTGATAATATACGAAAAGAGGTAGGTGTTATGTATTATATAGATTTATTAAAAGAATTTTTTAAGACTGAAAAACTGAATAATGTAATTTTAGCAGGTCATTCATGGGGTGGATATATAGCATCTTCTTATTCGGTTCATCATAAAATTTACGTAAAGCAATTAATGTTGATAGAACCACCCGGTTTATTACCAACAATGGGTAATTATGGAGCTTATTGGGCGTTTGTATTTAAATATAAAGTTATGCATTTACCAAAACATTTAGGTAAAGTAGGATTAATGTGCGCGCAAAGTTTTTTTCATTTATTTAATTATGAATTAAACGCTCTTTATAGTTATATTTTAAATAACAATGAAAATAATTGGGGGCCCGATATCCTAGCCGACCATATTACATATGGGTGGACAGGAGGATATTGGAATAGCGCAATTATACAAAAACTAATTAATGTATCTGTGCCATTTACGGTTTTTTACGGAGAAAAAGATTTAATAATCCCAAAAGATCAAAAGATATTATTGGATAAATTGTATCCTGAATCTTGTGTTGTATTAAAAGAATGCGGGCATTCTCCTCACACAGAACACCCAAAAGAATTAAGTTATAAAATGCTGTATTCCTATAGAAACATGAAAAATTACAGAAAACATATAAAAATGAATGTCAAAACAATTCAAGATTATTTTATAGATATTCATCATTTAGAAAATTTTAAAAGCACTTTTAATCCTTCTTACACTAAAAAAATAACAGATATATTGTATAAAAAATATTATTTATTATAATTATATTCTTATACTATACTATATGTCTTTAGCTGTATTAAAAAGAAAAACAAAAGAAACTGTTAAAACCAAAAAAGGAACCTTTTCTTTAAATGGAACAAAACGTAATTTAAGTTACGTTGGTAAAAATTATTCCGCTATGTCCGGAAATATATCTTGTTATTCAAATTCTAATACAATTAAAAAATCTACTCCGGGTCAAAGTGCTTCTATAAGAAACCGGATGTTTCATTCGGCAACAGATGTTCCATTTAATTATGGAGATGATGTGGTTGATGGTGATTGTGATAAATACCCTAGACCAGGTACCATACAAAATATTTGTAATAACTGGGTTCAGCGTGTAGAGCCGGATGGAAACGTTTCTCAAGGTGAATACATAAAAAATAAAAGAATTGTTGCTAGTACTACAGGTTCTACTGCTTCTACAGATTCCGATAATAATGCAATGTGTACTTATTCAAAACGTATCGGTGGTTCATTATATCCCGAAGTAAGATATGTTAGTGATACAACAACTAAAACATCAAGCGAACATATCAGTGATGTTATTGCAAATCGTGGTAAAATTTGCACTGAAGCCGGTGGAGGATGGCAAAAACCATTTCCATATACGGTTGACGCAGGAAATACTACACATTGCAATGTTGTATATAAACAAACCGATCAAGTAATAGATAATTATTACAAAAAAGCATGTGCCAATGAAAAGGAATGCCCTTAATTTAATTAATATATAATAAAAATTATATATATATATATTAATTATGATAGAAACAAACGGTTATAAAAATAGCACTATAATGGGTTTGATAAGAGGTCACACTGACTTAAAAAAGTATGATGATGTTATTAAAAGAAATAGCTTAATACACAAAAATTTTAATATACGTTACAATTATCCACTTTTGATATTTCATGAAGGAAATATTAATGAAAGTCAGCAAAAATATATTATAAATAAATCGGAAGGAGGCAAAAATATTAAATTTATAAATATATCAGAAGTATGGATTCTACCTGGTAGTGGCGGAGAAGCAGGTATTCCAAAAAAAAGTAAAAATTTTGGCTTTAATAAAATGTGTAGATTTTACAGTTATGAAATATATAAATATTTAGAAGGATACGATTACGCTATGAGATTAGACGATGATAGTTTTATAGAAACTGAAATAAAATATGATATATTTGAAGATATGCATAAAAATGGCTATGATTATGGATATATACGAAGAAAAAAAGATATTCATACTAATACCATTAAAACATTAGAACCGTGGTGCAAAAAATATTTCAAAAAAGATGTTAAACCAACTCAAAACTTTTATAATAACTTTCACATCTCTCGAGTAAATTTTTGGAACAATCCTCAAATAAAGGAATTCTTTAACGCTGTAGAAAAATCTGGTAATATAAGAAAATATAGATGGGGAGATTCTAGTATTCAAGCTGCATGCGTTAAATACTGGAGTTCGCGAGAAAAAATTAAAGAATATTCTGATTTTGTTTATACTCATCAATCCCATGGATATACTAATCGTGTAAATACAGAGCATTGTTGGAAATGGTAAATATCATAAACCCTTCAAATAATCCTGCTTTGAACGAGTTACAAAATCAGTGGTATAATCACGATTTCTTATGGAAATACAGTTACCATCATTTGTTGAATAAATTAATCGTTTTATATTGTATTTTTCCAATTTTTCACGACAATCTTTACAAGGTGCGGAAGTCCTAAGAGTCCCGCTAGCAGAAAGTCGAATAATGTAAAAAGTTAATTTCCGTATTTGAGCCCTTTTTAATTTTTTTAAACATTTGTGAAGAACGTGCATTTCAGCATGACAACTACAAGGGTTATCTATTATACCACTATTAGAATGCTGTCTATAATGATTATATCCACCGCTAACATATTTACCATTAATCGCAGCAATACAACCGTGTTGAATTTTACACGGTGACTTTTCAGCTTCGTGTCTAGCTCTTGCTATCATTTTATCATCATTATTAGAAACCATTTTGATTTTATATTGTCATTAAGTATTATATTTTTATTTCAATTTTTAACTATATAAAACTGAAATAAAGAAGGAATGAATAATTATATTATAACCATGACTGCTTTAGATGTAACGGACCCTCAATGGAAGGGTAGAGTTTTATTTATTAGTATTGAACCAGAACACAATGGACTTGAGGAAATTTATAAAAACGCAATCTCTAATCATAACAAAAATATAAATAATTCACATCCAGATTCGGGATTCGATTTATTTATGCCAAACGAAATCGTTGATAATTCTCAAAAAATAGAAAAGGTTAATTTTGGAATTAAAACAGCTATGTTTTCAAATATTTTTGTAGAACCACACACTAATGAATATTATGGTTCAAAACCAGAACCATTTTATCTTTATCCTCGTTCTAGTATAAGTAAAACGCGCGTAAGGCTTGCAAATAATGTAGGAATTATAGACTCGGGATATCGCGGAAATATTTGTGCTTATTTTGATATAAATACTCACGCTAATGCCGATCCATTAATTCTTTCAAAACATCAAAGAGTTTTGCAAATTTGTAGCAACACGCTAGAACCATTTAAGGTAATACTTATTAAAGATATAGAATCTCTTGGCGAAACTGAACGAGGAACAGGTGGGTTTGGTTCCACAGGAGTTTAACTAATTATTATATATATTATATAAATGAGTATTGATATATCAAATAATAATTTAGAACGAATTAAATATTTTTTACTAATTAAAAAATATTTTTATAAATGGAAAGATTCAAAAACTAATTTTATAATACATTCTAGTGCAGAAAGTATAAGTAGTTTTGAAGATACTAACAGCGATGATACAGATAACGCAAGAACCGAAGATAGCCCAGAAGAAATAGAAATGCAATGTCTAGAATTACCTAAACCAACTTTTATCAAATATAATAGAAACAAAAAATATAAAAAACTTAATTTTACCGCGGTGGAAAAAGAAATTGATAAATATTATTTAGATAAAGACCAAAAATACTCGGCGGCATTAGATATATTAGCTAGTTATTTAAAAGGGCAAAAAATTATTTATATGGAATCAAAGTCATATGTAGAACAAATATTATATATTTTAATGTTACCTTGCATATTTTTTTCAGCAATCGCATCAGTTTTGTCTGAAGTATTAAAAGAATGGACCAATGGAAGATTAGTTATTTCTGGAATTAACGGATTTATTGCGTTTTTATTGGCTCTTGTAAATTATCTAAAATTAGAAGCTGCGTCCGAAGCACATAAGATTTCCTCACATCAGTATGATAAACTACAATCCAGTGTTGAATTTACATCAGGTAATGTTTTACTATTTAATACATTTGAAGAATCAAATAATAAAAAGAAAAATAATGTCGCGTCAAAATTAATTGATGTTGAAAAAAAAATAGCAGAAATTAAAGAAACAAATCAATTTATTATTCCAAGAGCAATTAGATATAGATATCCTGTAATTTATAATACTAATGTTTTTTCAATTATAAAAAAAATAGACGATCAAAGAAAAAAAACACTCACGTCTCTTAAAAATGTTAAAAATGAAATTAGATATATTAACTTTATACAGGCACAAGAACATTCAAAAGATAAGGTTATGTCTAGAGAATTTAAATATCAATTAATGAGATTATTTGAGAAAAAAAAAGCACTTGTTAAAGATATATTATTATTGAAATCAGCCTTTTCTATGATAGATCAAATGTTTAGACAAGAAATTAAAAACGCTGAATTAATCAAAAAAAAATGGGGATTCTTAACGTACTGCTGCGAACCAAAACTAGTTTCTTATCAAGAATATGAAAAAAAAGAAAAATGCTTTGGAAACATTTGTTGTGAACCTCTTGTTGACCCAGAAAAAATAAACCCCTTTTTAGAGTCGCTATTAGATCCATTTAAAAACAAGGAAACCCTTTATAGAGAAAATAAAATACATTTAGAAACATTGTGGTTTCAGGCTGGAGAACAACAATGGTTAAGTAGCAGAGAATCGTGTGATTTTTATGATAATATTATTACCAATATGGAAGAGGGTAAAAATAATACCAAAATAAAAAAACCAGAATGTAAATATAGTAGCTGGGCTTAATTTACATTTAATATATGTCCGATAATTATAGGAACCCACATACCCATTTTTATATAATCCTTAATAATTTTATATGTAGATTCGTCACTCATTAACACGTATAAAAATATACCAAAGATTATAAAACTTGAAATTTCTATTTTTGAAAGATACATTCTTGTTTTATAATAGTGTAACGCTGTATGAATCCAAGCCAAATACGTTAAACTCCATTCAGGGAAAAAACACCATGATAAATGGATACCCACAGAATATAGCATTCTTTTTATAAAATCTCCCACAAAATCATTCCTTATATGGTATATAGAATATAGAAAAAAAATAATAAATTTTAAATTAATTGGAAAACCACTGAAAAAAAGGCACGATGATAAATAATTAGTTACATAAATCTCTCCAGGATAAATTAATGAATCTGTTAAACCGTGTGGAATAATAACAGATAAACATACTTTATGGTATTTTGATAATGGTTTTAACTGTGCTGTTTTTAATAAATTAAATTTTTTCAATATAGGTAACATATTTATATTTCTATTTATAGGTGGTTTTATTGATGTTATAATCATTATATTATATATTTAAAATTATAACTTTATATAACTATAAAATATGAAAATAAATAAAGTTATAATTTGGGGACATCATCTTCATTCGCATACTCATAGTTACATACATAACGCGTTTTATATTGCATTTAAACACAAGGGGTATGATACACATTGGTATGACGATAAAGATAATATAGATGGTGTAGATTTTTCCAATTCTTTATTTATAACAGAAGATAATGTAAATAAAAAAATTCCAAAAAGAAATGATTGTTTATATTTCGTACATATGCTTAAAAAAAAAGCTAATTATAAAGGGATAAACGAAAAAAATTTAATAAATTTTAAATGTGCATATAGAGACATGACTAGAGATAAAAGAAAAAACAATGATATTGAATTTATACCTTTAAATGATAAAAATTTAGAATTCTACACAATAGAAAACGATCAATTAATTTATTATATGTTATGGGGGACTGATTTATTTCCTGAAGATATTCAAAAAAATATTGATAATATAGACAAAATAAAAGATAAACGAACAGGAAACTTTTTATTTGTAGGATCTATTACCGAGCCTTGGAAACAAACACTAACATATTGTAGTAAAAATAAGATTCCTTTCAAACAATTTGGAGCAACTTTTAATAAAACACATTATAAAAATTTAACTATAAAACAAAACGAAGAAGCCATACAAGCATCCATAATTTCACCAGCATTTCAAGATAAATTACAAATCAAAGACCATTATATACCTTGTCGTATATTTAAAAATATTAGTTATGGTAGAATGGGAATAACAAACAATCTTAAAGTGTATGAATTATTTGATAAAAAAATTGTTTATGCTAATAATATAAATAATGCAATAGAAAAGGGTATAGAATTTGAAAATAATTATGATAAAAATAAATTAATTGAATTAATGACTCACGTCAAGGATAATCATACATATATTCAAAGAATTGAATCATTAAAAGAATTTATTTCAAAAAAAACAAGTTTTATATTATAAATAATATTATATAGTTATATTAATGTCTTGTAAAGTTTATGAAATGTGTGATTATGATTTATCTTTTAAAATAATTATTACAGGTGATTCACAGGTTGGAAAAAGCACGTTTATAAAATTATATTCTATTGGAGAAACTTTATTTGTAACACCTACAATTGGAGTAGATTTTTCTACTACAGGAATAAATATTAACAATAATAATTTTAGATTGCAAATATGGGATACAGCAGGACAAGAAAGATTCAGAAGTATAATTTCAAGATTTTACAAAAATACGCATGGTTGTATTGTTATGTTTGATTTAACTAATTATAAATCATTTGAATCCTTAGATTATTGGATAGAACAAATCAATGAAAACGCAAAAAAAACAGTAAGTATTATAATTGTTGGAAATAAATGTAAATCTAATGATATAGTTGTTTCAAAAGATGAAATAAATGCGTATGTTAATCAAAAAAATTTAAAATATATTGAAATAGACAATAATAAAGAATACAATATAGACGAACCCTTTAAAACGATTACAAATCAGATATATGAAGTATGGAAAACAGAAAACGAACATTTAGAAACACCTGAATGGGGTTGTTACAATAAAACAATAACTACTATTAAAACTACTAATGATTCAAAAAAATGTTGCATTATATCTTAAATCAATGATTATTAAAATAAGGCATTGGTTCAGGTTCATTATTACCATAATTAACCCTTGTATGAATATAATTACCACTCGAATCCTCTTGTAAATAATACGTATCATCTATATAAGGAGATTTCCATGATAAAGCTTCTAAAAAATTGCTATCCACCTCATTCATTCTATTTATATATGGGTCATTTTTAATTTGTTCTATCGTTTTTCCATCACAAGCATTCATCCCTGTGTAAAATCTTAACATTTTTTTTTGACACCAACGTTCTGTATCCCAATTTTTATCAATCATAACTATTTTAATGTTATAATTTAAAAGGGTTTTAAATGATTCATATTCATTTACTATATTTTTTATGTAATCGAACTGAAAAGCTATTTGTTTTGTCATTATGATACCTAAAGACATATTTTCAATTACTAACATATACAAATTTTCATTTCTCATATTAAGATATACCTGTTCGTGATATGATAAATTAAAATTTGGATCTATTACAATATTTATTAATTTTAAATTTTTTAATACTTTGTTGTAATCTTTTAGCATATACACGGGAACTGTGTTTTTTGAATTACTCATTGTATAATAGTTTAATTTTACCTTTTAATTCATTTACATATAAAAAAAAAGTTTTATATATAAATGGTTTGTACTCATATTATGCTGTAATATTCTCTTTTTGTTTTTTGTATAACATTACAGTAGAAATCCAATGTTTGGGCGGGAAATTCGGTTCCTTCTATTTCATTGAAGCACTCCATCTCGAAGCGAAATATACGAATTCTCTCTGTTTGACCTATTCGATGGCACCTAGCAACGGCTTGGTCTTCAATCGCCGGATTCCAATGAGGACTCACAAAGTAGACTTCGCTGTATTGTTGTAAATTAAGTCCTTCGCACCCTGTTTGTATCTGAAGAATCAAAACGTCGCAATCTTCTTGGATGATTTCGCGACGTGTTGGAAGATTTGTTCTACCATCTATTTTATTTACCTTTAACCCAGCGACTGTGAATCGCTGTTCCAATTCATCTATCTCTTTTCGAAAATGACAAAACACTAATTTCCTACCGGTTTCTTTTCTTGAAATGACGTGATTCTCAACCGCATCTAGTTTGCTTGAAATTCCTAAAATTTTACTAAAATCAATATCCGTGTCGTCGTTGTTTTCAAGAAATTCATTTAAACAGTCACTCAACAATTCAGGCAAGATACACGATTGACGCGCGCGAATAAGAATCGGCAGATTTCCTTTTTCACTCGCAAGACAGGCCACGGCTGAATCGATGGTGGCACCGGAAGTTAACGAACAAAAGTTAAAAACACTATGAAGATTTTCTGCCAAATATTTTTCATTGGGATTAGACCAAGGAACAACAATGGTTTCGTCGATAACCGGTTCTAGTTCAAGGTCGACTGTTTGCTTTGTTCGTTTTAGAAAAGCGTGTTTTTTGATAAACGCCAGTTTTGTCGATGAAAGCATATCATCCCAGTAAGAATTCGTGTAACCAACAACTTTCATCAAATTCTGTAAGTCTTTGGGGCGATTTTGAACTGGAGTACCTGTCGCAAGCCATTTGTATTCTGCTTGAAGTTTCAAGGCGCCCTTGTGTACGCCCGTCCTTTCATTGCGAAGATGATGAGCCTCGTCGTAAATGATGCGCTGCCAACTTACCAAATGAATTATAGAAGAAGTTATTCCGTCACCCAATTTATTTTTTCTTTCACTTATCTCTCCGTAAGTAGTAATAACTATCATTGTTCCTGAATTTGATATCTGTTCTAGAGAAATGTTGCGCTTATTCGTTCCATGGTAAACCATCGCACGGTGCCCGGCGATCCGCGAAATCTCGCTCGCCCATTGGTCCAAAAGCGCGAGCGGTACCACGATAAGCGTTTTGATTGGATGAAATGCCATAAGACCTATTAGTTGAATTGTTTTTCCAAGCCCCATCTCGTCCGCCAGTAGTCCGCCGCGTGGCAAGTAAATCGACTCAGTTCCGTTGAGAAATTTCTTGCTTTTCCCTGTTTCATTCTCGTACATCCAACGGATACCGTCTTTCTGATGTTTCTTTTCAGAAACAGGAGAATTTTCGATAAACCAGTTGAACTTTTGATTAAAATCCAGGGAATAACTCATTATTGAGCGAATGCTTTGTTATGGTTTTAGTCATTTTGAAAAAAAAA
>CEQT01091518.1_pt1 | contig 11778 bp, 8 predicted proteins | sample 530951 | NCBI WGS metagenome assembly CEQT01 (sample SAMEA2621132, study PRJEB7988) | marine metagenome | biome: marine biome (ENVO:00000447); feature: surface water layer (ENVO:00002042); material: "saline water (ENVO:00002010), including plankton (ENVO:xxxxxxxx)" | depth 5 m
GCTCTACCTATATAAACACAGTACATATCATCTGTACCTGCTGTTGCTTCAGTTAGTGTTAAACTTGTGCCAGAGGCAGAATACGCATATGTAGGTTCTTGTCTTACATTGTTTATATATAAAGCTATATCGTTAGCACTAGTTACAGATTGCGATAATGTATAGTTTTGAGTTGCACTAACAGAAAAATCTTGTTTAACAAGCGATTGTGTAGATGTAGTAGGAGTAATACCAAGATAAGCCATTAGGTTATCTCCATAATTGACAATGCTACATCCAATGAAGCTGATGCACTTGCTTGTGCTTTAACAACATCAGTTGTTTGCACGACAACTTTTTGTCCTCCAAACACTTCAAGTGTAGTGTTAGCCGGTATATCTACTGCTTTTAACAAAAAGATGTTAGCATTGGTTTCTGTATCAGAAGTATCACTTACTAATTGTACGTCTGCAGTTATTGCACTTGTTGTTTTATTACACAAGGCCATACCTAATACAACTGTACTTGTGCTCGAGGGCACAGTATAGATTGTATCTAACGCACTATGATTTACACTTGCTTTTGTTTTTACTTTAAATGTATTAGCCATAATGTTTCCTATATTAACCTAAAGCAATAGCTAATGCAACAGGGTCGGGTGCTGTGTTAGTAATTGTTACTGTATCCGTTGCACTTACAGCTACTTGCATATTTGTTCCTGCAGTAAATGTTAATGTATTTCCATCAGTTATTGTTTGTGTTGTTGATCCATCAGAAATAGTAAAACTATCAAATGTGCCTGTACCATCTGCTCCTGCCGCACCGGTTGCACCTGTTGCACCTTGTGGCAAACCTAATGCCAATACACCTGTAGATGTATTATAAGATGCTGTAGCTGATGCTCCGGGTGACAATGTGCTTACTGTTACACCACCTGCAATAGGTTGTGAACTTACAGAAACATTACCAGAACCATCAAAAGATAATATTTTATTGGCTCTAGTTGCCGGTACTGATAATGTAGGTGTTGTGTCATCACCATCTGTTAATCTTATACTTCTTGTAATTTGATCTTTATTATCGCTAAATATAGCAACAGCTTTATCTAATTCTGTATTTAAGGCAGTTACATCAAAAGCACCATTAACAGGAAAATCTGTTGTTCTTTCTATAGTAATACGTCTAACAACTACAACTTTATCATTAGCTGTAAGTCCAGAACCAAATGTAATAGTTGCACCTGTACCAAATTCATATGCACTATCGCTAGAAGAATTACTAGCTGTTACTTTATATGTTGTGGTTGTAGTAGGATTAGCATTGTATGTAGCTAATACATTATTTTTATAAACTTTAAGATCATCAATAGAAAAAAATTCAAATGTAATACTAAATGCTGTTTGACCGCCTGAAGCTGTAAAAACTTGTCTACCTGTATTCTGTGCTGATGCTATTGTCATTTTATACCTGCTAAACTATTATATGTTTCTTTAAATGTATCATCCCATAACCACAAACTATTATACGGTATCATTCGCCTAAAGATAGCATGTCTTTCACGATTTGACAAATCTGAATCAGTAAAAGCCTGATGCAAATCCAATAACATAGATGGTGCCGCACCTGATATTTCTCCCCAAGCATCTCTTTCTGTAGGACTGCCAAATCTATTATCTAAACCTACCATAGGTCTTAACCCATATGAATTATCAAAAAACCCACCAGATATAGTTTCTACCATAAAATTCATATCTCCTGCTAAAGATAATATTCCTGATAATTCTACGGCTCTTACTACTTTTTCTCCGAATGGTTTATCTTCATATAAATCTCCGCTTTTTAATCTATCAGCTACCATACCAAATGTAACTAAAGCTAATCCTCCTGTTATTGCAGGACTAACACCATCTCTATTTTGCACTAAGTTTGTTGTTAATCTTTTTACAGAAGATATGCCATATGAGTAAAACTGTAAAATAAGTGCTAACCAAGCATTATTAATTTTACCTCCAAGATCACTTTTTTGAAAACCAAAGTATCTCATTAAAGGATTGTCTAACATTTGTGCAATTCCTTCATCATTAATTCTAATAACACCCTGCATCATATTTGGTCTATCTGCTACGTTTGGCGTAATAATTGTTCTTTGTATGTCAGAAAATACTGCGTTAGCTAATGCTCGTCTTGCCTCAATACCACCTCTACGACTTCCCCACGCATTTGTATTAGCTAATATTTGTTCTCCATTTTTTTCAAAAGGCATACTAGCTATAGTTTCTGCCATATTTTCATCAATACCAAAAGAGGCCAATCTTCTTTTACCCAATCTATCTAATTGACCTCCAGATAGTTTTATACAATCTTCCATAAATCTGTGCATACTTGTAAGACCTACAAATTCTTTAAGAATATGTGTCCACGGCGTTAGTCCATTTAACATAAAGAAAGCGTTTTGTGGTCGTTCTAGCCATTGTCCAATATATTTATCAAACCAACCTTGTTTATTTTTTCTGCTGTTTGTAATACCACCATCATACATAAATCTTCTCATATAGTTTTGAAGAGTCATTTCAGATACAGGTGCAAGATATTGTAAATCTTTAAGATTACTTTTTCGTAAGTTATCCATACCTTTTAAAAAAGGTTCTATATTACCTTTCATTATAGATCCAAACCCTTGTGTCATTATTGGTCTAGCTAATTCAGGTATAGCACTATATACAACTCTACCCATATACGCTAAAGATGCCCAATTCTTCATAGCTTGTGCAGAACGAACACCAAATGTAGTAGGATCGGCAGAATATAATGTGCCTAATATTTTATCTTTTTCATCTATAAAAGCATTAATAATTGCCGCTCTATCAGTATCTTTTACATTGTTTAATATTAAATCAATTTCTGTTCGTGTAAGAAAATCATTCATATGAGTATCACCAAATTTTTTTGCTAACTCTACTGCAGGTGCTACACGCTCTGAGTATGAACGAAGTAAAAAAGCGGCGTCTGTTTCAATAAAATCTAATACTTCTTTGTTAGGTATTTTTAAACTTCTTACTAATAATGGTCTTGCACCTACTTTATATCTACCATCAAGATCAAAACCATATCCTGCTATACCTTCACCATCTTGCCATCTAGCTTCATTCTCTGTAATTTGATTAAAATAAAATTCTACTTCTGCATCAACAATGCCTGAATGTGCATTTTGTCTATATACTATTCGTTCTGCTTCTGTCATAGCAAAACTATTCCGAATCTCAATATAACCTTCTCGTGAATGTGAGTCTGCTAATTGTTCTTCTATATGTCTACGAAGTATTTGTCTAAATTCATCTTCATTTTCTAATATAGCATCTCGTTTCCAAATTCTATGTAAATATGATTCATCTGCCCAATAAGGTCTATCTGATTGAAATACAACTTGTTGACTTGAATAAAACTCAGTTTCTGCTTTAAGTCGCTTAAACATAGTTTCTAGTCGTTTTACATTATCTTCGCCAAGTCTATCTATGTTTGCTTGTTGTATAACTAAATCTCCATCTGCATCAAGAGAACCTACTTCTCGTACTATGCGATTCATATGAAATTGTTTCTTTTTTATTAATTGTAAATAACTTTGATTATTTGCATACATTCCATTTTCAGCTAATTGGTCATCATAAAACTTTGTTATTTTTTTATATACACCTGCTGATCTTCTTAAATTTTCTAAAACTGCATCACTAACTTGATTAGTAAGAGATTCAGGATCAACAACATATCTACCTAATAATTCACTATATTGTTTAAAATCCATTTCGTCTGATACGCCTCTTGCATTTCTAGTAAATCTATCTTGTACATTATTTACAAATGCTTTTGCCGCCTTTGCCGTTTTTACTAATTCAGTTTTAAATATACCCATTTCTGCATCAGCACCTGTTAATGATAAAAAATTATTTTCTATTTCTCGCAACCCTGCAACAATTTCTGCATTATGCCTTGTGCCTACTGCAGTAACTACAGACTCAGGTGTTGCTTTAAATAAATCATTTATTTTATTAACTGTTGCATAATCACCACTTAACTCAATCATTTTAACTATTATTTCATTTGCTAGTTTTTGGTCTTGCACTTTTTTACCAACAGTATTTAGAACCATTGAAGCATTTGTCCAATTTGGTAGCATACCTAATAACTCATTAGTATCTGTAGTAGCTAAATAATATGATTCCACTTTAGTATCTTTTATAACAGCTTTGTTTAATCTTTTTTCATAATCTAGTGTAGATTCATCTCTAGCTTTTTTAAACTTAGGATATACAGCTTTGTAAATAGCTTTTTTAATATTATAATTTACCCAATCATTAGCCGATTTAAAGAAGTTATCACCTACTCTAATTCCTAATCGTTCTTGTAAATACTGCAAATGTTTTCTTGTAATAAATTGTCCTTTTGCAACTACAAAATCAACACTTACTTGTGGCGATCCATCAACTATTTGATAACTTGCTATTTCTGTATTTAACCTAAAATTATTACCTACAGCACTTGTAGCTTCAGCACGAGTTGTATCTTGTAATATTTTTGTTTGTCCTGTTTCACTTATATTACGTTCAACATCTTGTAATCGTAAACTAGCACTTCTAACTCTTGCTGTTCTTCTAGGATTTCTTCCACGAACTGTGCCATATGGTCGTACTCTAATATTTGCAGGATCTCTTCTATTTTTAATTATAACTCCGGGAGAGTTAGCTTTAAAATTAAATATTACCTCAACATCATCATAATTTATTCCATTGTCTATAGCATCTATAATTTGATTTGCATCTTCAACAGTTGCATTAATTGTTCTATCAGCTAATATTCTTCGTGCAACTTGTTCACCAAAAGTTTCAGTCATTCTTCCGTATATACCACCAAACAAACCACTTACACCAAATGCAAATCCAATATTACCAACACTCTCACCTACAGTAGATGTAGGATCAAGAGCAGAACGTACTACTTCTGTACCTGTAACTATTCCTGCACCTGCTCCACCTGCTTTAACTGCACCTCTAAAAAATCCTAATCCTTTTGCTAGTGGTATTGGTATTAATGTAGTTGGATCAAAAGCGGCGGCAACAAAACCCGGAAGCAATCTATCGCTATAATCTAATCTATCTTTAATTTCTATATTTTTGTCTATACGCTCTATTATAGCTTCCATATGTTTTCTATTACGAACATTAAAAAATGAACGTTTATAAGGTCTGTAGCGTGAAGGCACATCTCTATCAAAATCTATATCTTCTCGTGGTTCGTCTAAATATGATCTATCTTGGTTTAAATACATATCAAGTTCACCAAGATAACTTGTTGCCATATGGTCAGTTACATCTTGAAAAAATGTATTTCTGGTTCTCATAGGGCGTCTTGAACCTGTAAACTTTGGTTCAACTTTTTGAAACATATGTTTTTGCAACTCACTTTGTTGCTGTGGTTCTAATTGTAAATTATTTAATTTTTCAAATTTTTCCATATTATTTCATTAGTTCTGGACTTCTTACATTAAGTATATCTTCTAATCGTCTACGATATTCTTTGTCTTGCATACCTTTTCTTTTTAATTGCCCTTCAGTATATATCATTGATAAATCAAGTTTTCTTTTCATTTCTAAATTAGCAAACGGATATACTACAATTACTTCTTGTGTATTTTTATTTATTAATGGCTCTTTAAAACCATTAGAATTTTTAATTATAAGATAAGGAACTTTAGATATATCATTTAATGGTATAGTTTCATCACCTGCAAACATTAAACTAAGTCCATCAGAATCAACACCAAGACCTCTTTTTATAGCTTTCTTTCGTTCATCATCTGTTGCAAAATATCCATCATCTTTTACAACACTCATAACGTATTTTTTTATTTCATTATATCCATCTGGTATTCCTGCATTTTTCATAATTTGTTTATTAATAGGATAACGAACTGCAACACCTTTTTTGTCGTTTGCAAATTGACTATTACTTACTTGTATATCACTTACGCCATAATAATTTTGCGACATACTATCAAATCGTTTTTCAAAATAATCTTTAGCGTGGCTTGCTTTATAACCATCTATTCCTGCATTTACTTTAAATCCTGCGTGTAATAAATTAATTTCCATTTCTGGTGGTTCTGCTCCAAATTTATCTTTAAATTTACTTCGTATTACATTTAATATATCTCGGACAGGATCTGTACCATCTGTAGTTTGTAAACCTACTGCTTGTTGTTTTTGTGCTATTTCTACATTAAATTCTTCAGCACGAAGTCTATTTCTTGTTTCTTCTGTTATTGTTCCAAATAATGCTTTATCTCTTATCATTTGATTTAATAAATATTCTGCATCTCGCAAATCTCCTCTTGGGTTATGACCAAAAAACATAAAGTCAGGTCTACCATATTTAGGTCTATCAAGCACACCTTGTATATAATCTAAAACGCCACCTGCTTTTTGTGTATTATTTAATAATATTTTCATTTGATTTTTTAACATAGTACCTAGTTCTGCTGTATTATGCTCTCCTAATCTACTTAATGCTATAACTGTTTTAGCTATATCTACACCCCGATTTAAATCTGCACCTAAATAAAAACGAGCATTTGGATCACCTGAATATGTTTGTACAAATTTATCCCCGTTAGTTGGACTATCTAATATGTCTTTAGCTATCTCTGATTTTGCAGGATTCCACAGATTACCATTAGTTTCGCCTTGTACTGCTTGTGATAAATTTTGTTCAAAACTAGCTTCTGAACCCATTTTGTTAAAACCTGTTATTTTTGCAGTTAAAGCATCATTAATAATATTTTGTCCTGCTGTGCTTAATTTACCAACAGAATCAACCAAAGTTTTATTATCTAACATTACAGTATTGCCATCTTTATCTGTTATAGGCACTTGTGCATAAACACCATCTAATAAATATTTTATGTTTTCTGCATTAGTTTGTAGTCTTGCAATACCTACAGATGTTTCATCAACCATATCTACAGGATCTAAATATTTACTCATAGCTTTAGTAAATGCACTTAAATCTTGATATGATTGTTTTACAACCTTACCTTCTATTCGTGCTGTTTCTGATAACGGAGAATACAAATCTACAATTTGATTTATTTCTGCTATTTCTCCTTCTATTGACAAACCTGTTGTTACTTTAGATTGAATTGTGTTTTGTATTCTTTTTAAATCTTCTGTGTAAGATAAATCATTTTGAGCATCTGTTTGTCTGTTAAGAGCATATTGTACATCTTTTTCACCACCTACAGTTAATCTGTTAATAGTAGGTAGTATAAGATTAAATAATTCATCACCGGTTTCTTTTCTTATTTGATCAGATATAACATCTACAAATGGTTTAATTTCATCTGATGAACCTTGGTTAGCTAGAATAGATGCTTTTTTTTCATCTATTAATTGTGCTAAATCAGTTTGTATTTCATTTTTTACACGAAACACATACAGTTCATTTTGTTTTTCTTGTTTTTCTGGATTCCACCATATATTAAGTGGTTTAGGAATATTAAATTTTGTGGTAGTTACTTCTTTTCCATTTTTGTCATATGACACAATTTTGTCAGTAGTTATCTTAAATTCTTTATTATAGTTGTCTGCATATACATCATCTACTGCTAACTGCAAATCTTTAAAACCTTGACTGAGTTGTTGTGTTGCCTCTGCCCAAGCATCAGCAGTTAGACCTGCCTGTCTTGCCGCTTCTTTTGCACCTTTTGGCTCAACAACACCAAGTGTGTTTACTAAATTAGTTGTTAATCTTTCTCTTCGTACTGCCATATTATTATCTAAGTAAAGAAATTACCCTTTGCACCTTGTGCCGCTCTTACTAAATCACCACCTGCACTTGCAAGATTACCATACATTCCATACCTTGCCGCCGTTTGTCTTGCTTGAAAACCAGATGCTGAAGCCTGTGCCGCCATACTTGTTTGCTGTGCCGCCCTTTGTGAAGAAACTACATCTGCAAGTCCGTTAACTTGTAATCTGCGAATATCTTGTTTTACTGTTTTTTTACTAGCTTTAAAAAAAGCACCAAAACTTGGTGAGTCTAAATCTATATTACCTGCCGCTAAAGCAACTTTATTAGATTTCATATTTCTAAGATAATCTCGTTTTCTGTCATTAATTTTTTGTTGCATAGCTAACATAGCTTGTTTTGCATTTTCTTCTTCTTGGCGTCTTTGCATTTCATAAGCCATCTGCTCATAGTTTTGTTGTTGTCTTAAATTCTTTTGTTGTTGAAAATATCCAACTACACTAAACGCTGTACTAATTGCACTAAAGACTGCTCCAACTGCATTACACATTAAAACATTACCTCTGTTGTTATTGCTAAAATTCTAAATGGTACAGGTACAGTTTGTGTAATTTGTACATTTGGCGTTTGTGTATAGCCAAGTGTATGTACATCTTTTTTTCCTGTATATCCTACCATTTGTAATCCATTATCATTAAGTAATAAGTCATTTCCATTGATTTGTAAATTATATGTTTTAGATAATTCTAACACAGTTTTACCTATTTTTCTTGGATATCCATATGTTGAGCCTAGTCCTCTTATTGCTGTAGCAGAATCAACGGGCAATGTTTCTATATCTACTGTGTAATTTAATCCTATATCACAAGCAGATGCAGGTAATTGAAAATTTGCTACTCCATTAGTATCTACTGTTGCTGAACCATAATATCTTATATCGTCATCTTCTGAAGAACCTGATGTTGCGTGAACTATTTTTCCTCGTAAATCTGGATCTGCATTAAGTCCGGTAAATACTCTACTTGTTGTAAATTCAACAACAGCATTATCTGAAGCAGAAACATTAACATCTACAATAATAATATATTCTCCTGATGTACCTGTACTATTAACACTTTGTATTGTACACGCTATAGAATTTACTGTAAATTTTTCTCCTGTTGTTGGAGCGTTTGTAAAACCATCAACTACTAATTGTTTTGTAGTTGTTACTGCACCATTTATTTTTGGTGCTCCGTGTGGTTGATATGAACCAGAAAGAACTTTTGTTATTGAGCAATCAGTAGGTATAGCAAATTGTGAATTAGATACTTGTTCTAAATAATATTTTGTAGCACCATTAACTGTTCGTTTCGTTACAATATATAAAAAGTTAGTTAAACCTGTAGCAGAAATGTATGTTCCATCTGTTTCCCATATTGTCCATCCTGCTAATTTTTCTTGTCGTTGTGCTGAAAATACAGCAAGTGTGCCATCTCCATTTATAAACATCATAAACTGTTCTGTTCTTTTACCACTAGCTTTAAGTATTGCAGAGTCTTGTGGATTATTAATAGCGTGTGGAGAAATAAATGTTAAAACTGTTGGTACATAATCTTCTGTTGCTGTATTGTAAAAAAACTCTCTTACTGTTTTACCATTTGGTTGTACAAAAATTGCCGCACCATCAAATAATCTTGGCATACATACTTGCGTACAACCTAAATTAGATTGTCGTTCTATTCGTAAATCAGTAGGCGTTAGTGGTTTTCCAACTTGTGGTTTTAAATAAAATTCACCTGTAGCTGTAAATATTTCTAAATGTTTACCGGCTACAATATGTCTTATTTCATTAATTTGATCGGATGAAATAGATATTTGAATACTATCTGTATCTTCTGCTTCACCTACATCAAAGTTAAAAAATTCAGAAGTTTTACTACCTGCTATAAAATCTGCTATTGCTCCACCTGCAAAAAACAATCTTTGTTGATGAAACTTGCAGGTATTTGGATAACCATTGTATGCACTATAAACTTGTTCATCCCATTGTCTTGTCGGTGGGTGTCCAATAATTCTCATATTTGTACCCCCACCATCTGCTGAATCTCCTCCTGTATCAGAACTACTTGCTGTATAAGTATATCTATCGTCATCTAATACAGTAATAGTAAATGTGCCATTCAAATTACCTGCCGCTAATCCATTACCATCTTCATTTAATATAGACTCTGCACCTTCTACAGTAATACTTGCACCCGTTGCAAAGCCGTGTGCAGGATGCAATACTGTAACTGTACCACTACCTTCTTCACTTTTTAAAGGATCATCATCTAATTCTATTCTTACATTTTTTTTTAATGTTCCTGTTGCCGTAGTAGCATTTGTATATGCTGTTATTTCTATTTCAGATCCGTGATACCTTATCCGTGTTCCTACCATACCGGACTCAAAATAGTCAGCACTTGTTGTTAATGTTACACCTGTTCCTGCAGTTGCGGTACTTATATCTAAAGTAATTTCATCATCTGCAAATTTAAAATATGGTTGATATACTTCATCATTATTTGTACTTGTTTTAAACGCAAATGCTGACAGAGTAAATGTAGTTGCACTTGTTCTTTTAATAATTTGAGGCACAAATGTTTTGTGTGTAACAATCATAGTATCAGCTTGTTGTGTAAATGTAAGTTCGTACAATATACTTGTTGTCCAAGAACAACCTGTAAAACTTTGTAACAATGTACCATTTGAAGAAAAGATTTTAAGTTTTGTATTTTGAAAAGCTATTAAATATTCTTGATTTTCACTAAATATAAAATGTTCTAACCTAGTTTCTTCACCAAGATCGTATCTAAATACTGTACCCTGCCTTCTTTCTACAGGGCCTTGGTTTAAACAAAAAACATTTCTAGCTTTTTTTAATGATTGTTGATAAGCATCAATATCTGTACGGGTAATAAATGTTTCATCTACTTCACCTCGAGTAAAACTATTTTGATGAGTTCTTTGTATAGCCATAAAACATTCTAACTCTCTGGTACAACTGCTGTTATACCACTAGCGGTTGCTCTATTACGTACTTCTATTAATAAACTTGTATTTAACTTTCTGCTAGTTTGTGTTTGTGATTCCATACTACGAGCAACAACTAATTGCTGTCTTGCTCTTTTTTCATATAATAAAGATAATTGATCATTTCTAGCTATAGCACCTGCAAATAAACTTGCTAATTCAAAAACTAATGCTTGTGTAAAATAATCTGGAAATTCTGATTCGTGTGGTTGATATGTATAATGACATACTACTGTGTCATTAGTACCTGTATTTGTAAACAATTCTTCACCATATCTATCATATTTAATTACATTATCAGATACTGTTACTGTATGTATCAAAATAACATCATTAGGTATTTGATATGCTGAATCCCATTTATCTAAAGGATCTGTTGCAAGTTTTGTAAGTTGTGCTTGTTTTGAGGCAAATCTCCATCTTGCTTTAGTAAGCATTGCTCTTAATGTTGTTTCATATAATTGATTAGCTACTTTACTTTCAACTGTATTGTCAGTAAATGATGCTATTAAATTTGCACCTATTAAGACTAATCCCTGATTACATATATCTATTTTACTTGTCATAATTTAAATATCGGGGGAGTTTCCTCCCCCAATACCTTATGTACCATTAATACAAGTAACTGTAGCCGCCGCTGTTGCACTTGATACAACAAGGACATCTACTGTTCTTGTGCCACCTGTAGACCCAACAGTAATGATTACATCATTCTGATGAAGTTGATTGGTAGCATTGTTAAAATATCCAGATCCTGCAATAGTACCTACAGCATCTGCAGAGTTGTAGAGATAAACATTCTGATCTCCACCACCTGCAATCTTTTTTAAGTTTGCTTGAGTAAAAGCCATTAGTTTTCTCCTATTCTGTTATTTGACATTCTATAGCACCATCATTGTCAATCATCACAGCACCCATAGACATATATGAAGTGATTAGATTACTGAC
>CEQT01014459.1_pt1 | contig 11589 bp, 15 predicted proteins | sample 530951 | NCBI WGS metagenome assembly CEQT01 (sample SAMEA2621132, study PRJEB7988) | marine metagenome | biome: marine biome (ENVO:00000447); feature: surface water layer (ENVO:00002042); material: "saline water (ENVO:00002010), including plankton (ENVO:xxxxxxxx)" | depth 5 m
ATCAGCTTCTAAATATTCTTTATCGTCAATTTTCACAGTTGGACTTTTAACTTCTTCAGTCATATTTACTATCTCCATTTAATTTATAGGTTTCACATACTCTTTTAGCTGGACAAAATCTACATTGTTCTCCAAAAGCGTAATTCGGTTTTTCTGCTTCACAAGCATTTAAAGCATTTTTTAAATCTGAAAATCCCCAATCTACCAAGTATTCTGCTGTAGTTTCCCACGAACGAACTTTATTTCTAGCTCTAGGTTGTACGATAGTCATTATCACTTTCATATCTTCATTACCATAACGAGCTAATGCGCCAAGTGCATAAATAGACATTTGCAAATTATTCTCAGGACTAACAGGCCATTTACCAGTTTTAAGATCTACTACTTCTATTACTTCTTTATTAAATAGAATTGCATCACTTGTACCCCAACACTCAGGATTTATTTCTTCGATACTTACTTGTTCTTCAATTAAAGGTTTGGCATTAAGTTGTTTAGCTCTGCTCTCTATATAATCAACGTAAAACTTTGCACAATCTATCATATCTTGGTCTGCATAAATTTTTACATCTTCTACAGTTTCACTTTTACCAAGCCAATAATCTTCAAGAGTAACTCCTTCTAAGTGACCTTTCATAAGCATTTCTGCCATATTGTGTATAAAAGTACCAACGAGCGCTGGTCTGCCTACAGGTTCTCTTTCAATACCTTCTGAAAGTTTTATAGAGCCTGGACAAGCAAACCAACGCTCTGCACTTGAGGGGGAATATTTACTATGCTTAGATGGCATAAATACTTTTTTGCTAACTTCTCTAGTCTGTTCTACCAACAAATGATTTCTCCTCTATCTCTTTTATGTCTTGCATATCGTACAAAATTTTGCCAGCAATTTTGTAATATGGCGGCCCTTCGCCTTTTATCCTTTGATTTGCCAAAGTGCGTACGCTTTTGTGCCACCTTACAGCTAACTCTTTAGGTGTAATATAGTCCTTATCGTTCATAGTTTTTCTTGTTTGTTAATGTTCCTACCAATGAGATATAATTAAAACATAAAAGATATGAAAAAGACAATGTGTTTTCGAGATCAATTAAAAATGGATGGTTTTTCGACTTCATTAGAGGACTCTCCATGTATTAGCGTTTGCTCTACGACTTATGGATTGAAAGACTCTTGTATTTGTGGGCGTAATCTTAAACAGATTAGTTCCTGGAATTCTTATGACACAGTAACAAAAAAGAAAATTGTTATGAAAGCTATTGCTGATAACAAAAGTTTTCCTAGACAGAAACTTACTTTTTTGGCTAACGATCATAATATTTCCTTTGAAAAAGCAAAGCAGATCTTTGTTATTGATAAATTGTAGTTGGTAAATTTACACCACATAGAATTTCCTTACCGATTTTCTCTATATTTCTTTTGCTAGTTTTATCTTCAATATGCTGATAGCGTTTCATCATATTTAAAGATTTATGGCCCATTAGTTCTCCAGTTTGCAAATAATCAATGTCTGCGCTATTAGCTGTAGTTGCAAAAGAATGTCGCAAATCATGGAGTCTTATATCAGCTATGTTAGGGCAAAATCTCACACAAGCTAATTTAACGCTGTTCCACAGCTTTTTTGGATTTTTGATACCTAATATCGTTTTATACTTTTTTTGCCTTGCAAGAGCTTCTATTAAAGAGCGACTTTGACAATTAAGCCAAATTTTTCTAGTTTTAAGGTATTTATCAGTTTTATGATTTTTAATTTCAATGTAATCGCCTTTCCAATCTTCCCATGTAGCTTTAGCCAATTCTGATTTTCGAGCGCCTGTCATAATTAATAAAAGTAAAAAACTTACTGAGTGCAGCAGAGATTTATCATTTTCTAATCTTCTAAACAGTTCTTCAAAAAGAATTATTTTTTCATGTTGTGTATAAAACCTTTCTCTTTTTGTTTCTGCGTGTTTTTTAATTCTAATCGTTGGATTTTGATTTACATATTCATAATCAATAGCTAATTCAAAAACTGTTCTTAAAATAGTCAAACAACGATTTGCAGTATATTTTGACCTAACACTTAAATTATCAAACCAATCTTTGACATCTGCTCTTGTTATAGAATTAATTAAAAGATTTCCAAAATTAGGTTTTATATCTTTCTCATATAAACGAACATACTCCGAAATAGTCTTTCTTTTATTTAGTGTTAATTGCTGTATGTATTTGTCAAAGAGATTATTTAACGTAGGTAAATTATTTATTTTTTTATTTAAAGGATCGTAGTTTGTTTCTAACAACATCCTAGCTTGTAGTTCACTTGCAATCTTACGAACTAATTGTATTGAAGTGCCGCCATTGGCTATCTTCATATTTCTGCGTTTGCCATTAACAGTATATTTAAGATAATAACTAATTTGCTTTTGACCTTTGCTATTAGTCCAGGCTACTTGTTTAATACTTTGGTTTAGTTTATCTGAGGTTATCTTTTTCATTTTTTTCTATCTCCATAAAAATATCTTCAAACAGAGCTGAAGGAATTTGGCTGCGCAAATAAGATCCTTTTAATCCTTGTGTGCCTGTTTTTGATCCTCTTGGTGCAGGTTGATGATGGCAGTCTTTATTTCCATTCCAACACATAGGCCTAGTTTTGAAATCAAAGTTAGTCCAAATGTCAGTAGGCTTCATTCTATTATCTCCATAAGAACAGTAAGTAATAGTTTTTTGATATGGATGGTTTTTTATGATTGGCAGCTTCCTTAACTTTCCTCTTGGATTTTCAATAAAATAATATTTTGGTTTTAAAACATCTATAATTTCATTAACCTTTTCTACTATTTCCATACCAAAAAGTGCTTGTCCTGTTTTAGGCGTGTGGTCTTTATTCCAATGTTTGCCAATAGAAGCGACAGAAAAATATGTGCAAGGCGGACTCGCCCAAATCATGTCAGGTATGCCATATTCTTCAAAAAGCATTTTATCGACATCAAAATCAAAAATATCACAAACCACATCTATTTTTTCAAATGGCTCTATATCAGTAGTAAAGGTTTCATGTCCAAATTTTTCAGCTACTTTGCTAAAACTTCTTGAACCTGCAAATAATTCTAAGGTGTTCATCTTTTTCTCCTAGTTTAAATAAATTTCTAAATTCCAAACAAAAATAAATATAATTGCAAGCAGCAATAAAATCATAAGATCTTTAGGCTCTCGCATTTTTATATCTCTCTTTAGCAATCTTAGGCATAAAGTGATGTCTTGAAATGAAATGGTATAAAACTTGTGATGATGTTTTAGTGTTTCCTATCTCCCTTTCTAAATCTCTTAAAGTTTTACCATTTGTAAGTCCTTCTCTAATCCAATCTAGTTTTTTGTTTATTTGTTCTTTATCGAGCGATACAGATGCTAATTGGTTTTGATTTAACTTGGGATTACGATACAAACCAAGTTGTTTTAAATCTCTTAATAATTTTGTGATCTGAGCAACTGAACAAGAAAGAATATTTGCACATTCCTCAATAGTTAGATTGTTCATTCTTAAATTAAGAACTCTCATGTGTTGCTCTGTAATTTGAAAATCAAATCTGAAATTATCCAATGGATCAATTAACTTTTTTTTCCAACAATTTAGCAAAGTAAATCTAACAAACTTTCTGTAAATAAATCTTGGATTTTTTTCAAAAAAACTATCTTTCCATTCTATCCATTCAGGAGTTCCATATAAATTTGTTATGGCATTAACTACTTCTGAAAAGACAGCATTTATTTTTTCCTTTGTATTATGAACAGTTCTTTCTTTTGTTGATCTAACATAATAACCTTCTGCTTCTGCCCTATTGAGTATTTGTCTAATTCTCTCTCTTGTAATTCCATATTTATCGCCTAACGTCTGATATGTATTTGAATGATCTAAATTCCAAAGTGTTAAAACTTCCAAATTTCTTTGGTTAGAAAGCCATCTTATTTTTTTCCTTAACTTAATTAAATTGCGTTCTGATTTAAGAAGATGTCTTTTAAGCGCCCATGCGCTTTTTAAATTTTCTATTCTATTGATGTCCATTTTTTCTCCTTTTCATATTGTTTCTTTCTCTAGTTATTTCGTTTTCTAAACCAAACCATTCTTCAACAATAACTTTTTTAAGTTCTGCATCAAGCAAATCTGTATCGTTGGATAATAGTTCAATGTGTTGTGGCTTAACAATTAAGGTTGCGTACCTATGATACTTCTCGTCAGTAAATTTGAAATGATAGCTAGTGCCATAATAAATGTACTGTCCATTTTCATTTTTCAAAATCATATTTTTTCTCCTATGTGGTGTGAGGAAGTAAAGGTGCAAACTCCCTCACACACTTTATTATTTTATATGTTCAATAACTTCTGGAATTGACTTTACCAAAAGCGTTATATTTTCTGTTACACCCTTACGAATTTGATTTTCAATAGGTGCAGAAGGATTTGGAATTTCATAAACAACAAAATTATCGGTTAAAAAATATTTCCAATAATGTAACTTTTTATATTTTGGTTTATCTTTAGTGCCAGAAATTAACTCAACACTTCCTGCTATATAGTCTTTGGCAGTAGTACCGCCAAGCCATTTTGTTTTAATTTCATTCATAATATTTCCTCTTATTTAAGTTAATAAAAAGATGATATATGAGTTTTAGTGATATAGCAAGAATTAAAATGATATTTAATTATTTAAAAGTGAGATAGCTTCGTAAAAACTTTTTTCAGGATTTATGTTTTTCATCATAGCGTCTTTAAAAGTTATTTTAGTTCTTTTATCATTTTCAAAAATTTTAAATATTATGGTGTTGTATTCCAAACAACAAAAAGCATAAAGATCAACCATGCCTTTTTTATAATCTCTTATTTTTGTGTTAGCACCTCTGCGCATGTCAAAACACCAATTCACTCTTTTATGTGTCTTGTGGCACATTTTTTTTATAGCAGCAGTTTTTACTTGGCATTTATACATTGTGTCATTTATTTCAAAAATTATGTCAGCATGACTGCCATGTGGAAGAATATGTACTGTATCGCTTTGCAGACTCAGAAAACTTGCCACAGCATATTCGCCAGCTCTGCCAATTCTTTCTGTGGCTCTGGACATTTTATTTTTTCATTAATCTCGGTTTGCTGTGTAACCGCCTAGTATTGGCGCTAATCTCCCTAGTTGCTGGCCCTGACCTAATGCTTCTAATAAAAGTCTTTGTGAAATAGGATTACGATATGCTGCCCCTAACCCAGCAGCACCGATCCCTACTACAGGATTTACAAAAGAAGCACCACCTAATAAACCCATTGTGCCTAACAATCTAATAGCAGTTCCAGAGTCGCCTACATTTTGTCCAATGACATCTTGCGCTATTCTGCCTTCAGGTTGTAGTAATCCTTTGCCTTGAAAAGTCATACCTTTTTGTGCGCTTTTATCTGCTGATTTAGATGCTTGTAAAAGTTGTCCAGGAGTGAAAGTTGCATCTTTTGTAGATGCAGTCGATGCTTTTCTAATAACTTGTTCTTTAGCGTATGCTTTTTTAGCTGAAAGATATTTTGACACATCGGATGCTGTGTTATCTTTTTTTAAAGTATCTTCAAATAGCTTATAAAGTTTTCGGTAAGCATCCCCTTGTTCTCTTTGCACAGCATCAGTAGAACTGCCAAATCTATTTATTTTTTTTCTTAAAACTTCATCTGCATTTTGCAAACTTTTACCTGTAAGTTGATTGTCAGATGCTTTACTAAAAGTTGTTTTGAATAAAGAATTTTTTATAGTTTTTATTTCACTTGGACTAAACGCACCTTCCCTTCTAAGTAAGGACTCCATTTGGGAAGTAAGTTTTTGCGCATCTTTTATCTTTAAAGACTCAATAGAATTATCTAATGCTTTGCCTACTTTGTTAGTAAGAAATAATGTCGCATCATCTATAGAAAGATTATTTGGCAAAGTTTCATCAATATCATTTAGTGCCTTGTTAATTATAGATTTAGTAAAACTTTCTTTCGTTCTCATAAATGCAGGGCCAGTTCCAAGTAATGGTAATGAGGTAAGAGTTTCTTCTAGTTCTTTTACACCTTTACCAACCACTCCTTCTAATGCCATGCCAGGTGTTAGTTCAACTCCTTCTTTTTGTAATTGTCTAGCTTGTGCAGACACGCCTGGTAATATTTTTTTAGCAGCAGCACCCATAGAGCCACTTAGCACACTACCAAGTGCTGCACCTTGTAATCTATCTTGTATATCGCCATCTGCTTGACCAGCACCATAGCCAGCACCTACAGCAGCAGATCTTAAAGCAGTAGAGCCAACAGTTCTTCCAAGACCAGCGCCACCTGTAAGTGCGCCACCAAGTAATTCTGAGCCATAAGCAAGGACAGGACTTTCTTCTCTAAATCTGTCTATATCTCCTCTTACTTCTTTTACAAGTTCTGAGTATTTCCTATCACTACCTAACGATCTTACAAATGCTTCAACTTCATCGCCAAAGCCTAAAGCTAAGCCTTGACCAATAGCTGATCTTAAAACATTTGTAAAAGTGCTAGGGCCTAATTTTTCATCTATGTAATCATCTTGTTCTCTTGGAGAAAGATCAGCAAAATTATCTGGCACATCTAATATTTGTCCTCTGGTTTCTATTTGTGCCATTATTCAGAACCGCCTATAAAACTAAAAGTATTTCTTGGTTTGTAAGTTTCATCTGCAAAAACACCTGTACCTTTACCTGCAAAATCATCAACTGTGTATGTTTTAAATAGAACATCGGTTGGTTGTCCTTCTTGATCTACTTCTCTTTCATAACCATAGCCGGCAAACACTTGGTTTGCATCAATTCCTAAAGGCGCATATAAATCGTTTGTCTTATTCGCTTTATAAGTGTCCCAGTCATTTACTAATGATTGCACAGATTTTTGTGCTAATTGCACCAAGTTATTTCTAATTTCTGGTGTAAAACCTTTACCACTAGCTTTTTGAAACTCGTTAAGAAAGTTTTGGTAAATACCTTGAAAGTTTCCAAAAGTTCTTACTTCCCCTTCTCTTACAACTGAGTCGTCTAGGTTTTTAATATATTTAATCATTAAAGAATAAGCTGCTGCCCCACTATCATCTTGTGCGGCATCTATAATTTGTCTAAAGTTTTGTATTCCTTTTTTTACACTACCCCATTCTTTTCCTTCTAATTTGTTTTGATCCAAAGCCATTTTTTTTGCTTCAACATCATTTACAGGTTTTGCTAACTCTGCAAATTTTAAAGCTACATCAGGATCTCCAAGCTGCATAAAGTTATTTGCTAAATCTCTGTAATACATTTTGTCGCCAATAGTACCTTCTGCAAAATCAGCTCTATTTGTGTTTTTAAAGATATTTCTTCTATCTTGTTGAAATTGTGCATCGTCAATAAGTTTTTGTCTTTGTGCTGCAATTTGTTGATTTTGTAAATCATAAGCATTTGGATTAATACCTTGTAAAGCTAATCCTAAGTTTCTTACTCCTCTGAAAAATTTTTGTCTGCCAGTAAGTTCATTACCTGGCATAACATTTGTTGTTGTATTTTGATTAGGCATTAGATTTGGTTGTTCATCTTCTCTTTGCACAGGTAAATCAAGTGTACTTGGCATAAGCAAGCTATTAGGAGTCAAAGGATCCTCTGAACTTAACAGTCCTTTAGAAACATTTTGTTTTGGGGGAATAAATCTAACTACCATATCTTATGGCCCTATACCGAATAATCCGCCACCAAATATAGGATCGGATGCACCACCTGTGAAATAACCACTAGCAGTATTTAAAAGACTGCCACCAGCACCAGCACCACCAAGACCGCCACCGCCCATACCAAGAGCGCCTAGACCTGTCATACCTTTAAAGACATCCATAGCATCTACTGAGAAAGATTTTGTTTTACTATCTCTGCCAATGACAGAAGGAGATATTTGCCCGGAAGCTGCGCCTAGTATTGCTAAACGTCTTGCTGGGAAATCAAGTTCTCTATCAAATTCATCTCTAGCTGCTAATAAATTAGCTTGATCTATTTGCCTTTGTTGTTCGCCAATACTAGAAAGTAATCCAAGATTTCTATATTGGTCTGCTAATTGACCACCCAACAAATTAGCTTGTAGGCCTAGTTGTCTTAAACCTAACTGTGGTGCTAAAAGATTTGCTTGTTGCTTTCTTTGTGCATCCATATTAGCTAACTGTGCAGCATTTTGAAAACTTTTTAATCTAAGGCCGGCAATCGTTTGCGAGGTAATTTCATCTAAAGGTCTTGTAGCTTCTGACTCTAATACAGCAGAACGACTACCACCAAAAGCACCAGCTTGTATAGCTTTATCTTGCGCTCTTGACTGTAATATATCTCTTTGCCTATTTGCATCAGCTAAGTAAGAATTTATAACATCATCTTCTAATCTGCTTTGATAATCTGATAAACCATCCATTAAAGAAGCTGACTCTACATTTGGACTTTCTCTATTTATTAAACCACTTATTGCGCTTCTAGGATCAAAACCCATGCTCTGATCGAATATACTCCTTGTGGTTGTCATAGCTTTTATTTGGTCTGGTGTCAGACCAGCTACCATTTGTCCAGCATAAGGTTTAAAAGGCATATCAGCACCTTCTAAACCAACATCAGATGCTTTGGTATAAAGATCTAATAAATAGTCAGGTACTACAGCTCTTTCAGATGTTTTTGATTTTCCTGCGCTCATAATTCTTTAACAATTAAACTTTCTTCTTGGAAACCAAGATGTTTTATCTTGCGTACCCAACCTTTGCGACCACCACCATAAAGCCTTTTTACGCCTATAGCTTTAGCAAATTTTTCGATAGACTCCAACATTTGTTCTAGTTCTTCATAATTACCACCACAAAACATTAAATTCATAATTGTAATTTGTGGCAGACGTACTATTTCTGTAACAAAAGCAGACTCTTTGCCTGGCCATAAATGGAAAAATCCATGTCTTATTTTATCTTCTATATCTTCTATTGTATAGGAGTCTTGATGTTTAAGAGCTGGCTCAATAAACTTTTTAGAATATTCCCAATGATATTGCCAATCTTCTTCTTTAATCGCCTTTTGCATATTCAACCACACTTACAAAAACATTAATATTTGCATGACTTACTTGTATTTTAAGAACTTGTGCAGATTTTAAAACTAAATCTCTACTTAATAATTCTACTGTTTCGTTTGCTGCTATATTTTTTTGTTTAAATAAATAATGATTGGAAGCACCTGTTGTTACAACAATATCAACTGTAGTTGCTTGTCCATTATCATCGCCTACTAAAATAGACTCAATAATTGCAAAATCAAAGTCTGTACCGCTTGGTGCGGTGTAAATTGTTTCTAAAGAGGAAGTGCTAGTTACATCAAGTTGAGCATTAGTTACAAGTTGAATATATTGATTTTTACTAGCAGGATCAATCATCTTCGACCTCTAGGTTGCACATCTAATCTTATTTTTCCAACTTGAAAGTCTTGTGTAACTGAGCCTTCTATTTTCATTTGAATTTGTCTTGCAGAAAATCTAGCATCGGTGTAACCATCAGAATTAAAAGAAAAACTACCAAAATCTGTTTCTGTACCTAGCGGTGTAAAACGACCAGTAAAACTTAAAGTTATTGCTGGCAAACTTGTAGTTTCTTCGTCAGGTAAAATTTGATTTACTTGAGCTACTCTATCCCCATTTGCTATTTCTAAAGGCCCTGTTTGACAAAAAGGTTTTCTTGTTCCCAAACCAGGAGAATTAAACAAAGGTCTTTTATCGTGTTCATAAACAAAACCATTTTTATCACAAGCAATCGGATTATTAAAAACACCTTGATCTATCCAAGTACCTCTATCTAGTTCGCCAATACTCCAAACATTTGCTAAATAATTCCAAATAATATATCTGTTAGGCGTAAGTTGGTCTGTATCTCCAACCGGGAAGAACCACCATATTTCATTAAAATCTATATTATGTGCGCCATGTGTAGCTTGTTGTGTTCTTTGTTGTATGTTGTCAAAAATAAAATCATGCACATCTGATTTAAGTTCTTGCACTTGTCCATTGTAAGTAAAAAATGAATTTTCACTTATCCAAGACAAAAAACCACCTGACGATACGATTGATCTAGGACTTATTGCTTTGCAATTTACCCCTACTTCTTGTATGCCATAAACAAATGGACTACCTACATAGTACAACTTGTTTATACCAACATCAGTAAAGATAATAATATCGTTGCCAAATTTTTTTGCATAGTTTGCCTGGCCACCTGTAGGAATTTGTAAATCTCCTGCTGTATTTCTAGCAGAAGCAGTCCAAGTAGTATTATCTTCTCTATCAGACCAGGCTATTCTTCTAGGATCGCCACTAGAACCTAAAGCTATTAAATGCCTTTCATTACTTACTATAATTCCTTGACAACCTGTAGGTGCGCCAGAAATTGCAGTTGCTATTGTGTCTGGACTCGCTGTTGATGTGTTTGGTCGCCATTGATATATTTTACCATCTGCCGGATGGCAAAAAATTAAATCTTCTCCCCAGTTATCAAAAGAAAAACTTTTAGTATCAAACTGTATTCCAGATGTGCTTCTTGCATCTCCCCAATCTTCGACTCCATAGTGAAAGGCCCCATAACCTAAAGATGTTATTACATCATCGCCAACAAAACCTACTGGAGTTACATCGTACCAATTATTGTCATATAAAACATTTACGCCTGATCTTGTGCCGATAGCTAAAATTTCTTCGCCATTATTAGCTTTATAAGAATACATACCTATAGGAACAGCAGGCTCTATAATTCTTGCTGAAGCTGAAGTAGCTGTTGCAGTTGCAGTACCGCTAGAAGTAATAGTTAAAGTTGTTGTAGAAGGTACAGTAGCTATAGTGTATTCGCCATTAATTTGTGCTGCTGTTAAACCGCCTGTTGCAACAAAATCTTCTAAAAATATTTTTGCACTAGCTAACAAGCCATGCGCAGAAGAAGTTGTAATAGTTAAAGTTGAGCTAGATGCGGTTGTTGTTACTGTAGCAGAAAAAAAAGTACCAACAGGATTTTGCCTAAATAGTGTCCAACCGCCCAAAGGTTTTAAATAACCATTTTCAAAACGAACTAAATCGCCATCAACAAAACGACCTTTGTTGGCGTAATCTGTACCATTTTTTACTATTCCGGCAGGCGGTGTTATTTCTACTAAGGCCATATATTACCTTTGCTATGCTGTTCTTTGCCACATATAAACAACGATAGAAGGTTGTCTAGCATCTGTTGTTAATTGTGATTGAGTTTGCGCTGTTCCAGATGTGTTATAGATTGTTGAGCCTGTTGTTGGTGCTGGTGCATTAGAAGCTATACCATCAGTATCACACCATCTGTTAAGCGGTTGATTATTATTAGTGTAACCTTGAACAGAATTATAGTTTTGACAATCAGAGTTTGGCGATGCGTGTTTGTGTGGCGGTAATTGAGAAACAGATAAAGTTTGACTGTGTTCGTTTGCACCAAATGTTACTCCAGCAGATAATACTCCTGACTCTGCACCTACTAAAACTCTACTTTGTCCAAAAGCTGTCCATGTGCCAAAACCTAATAAAGTTCCAGGATTAG
>CEQT01037427.1_pt1 | contig 11579 bp, 10 predicted proteins | sample 530951 | NCBI WGS metagenome assembly CEQT01 (sample SAMEA2621132, study PRJEB7988) | marine metagenome | biome: marine biome (ENVO:00000447); feature: surface water layer (ENVO:00002042); material: "saline water (ENVO:00002010), including plankton (ENVO:xxxxxxxx)" | depth 5 m
CCAGTGTAGGTAGCGTTAGAGTTTTCATAGTTTGTATTAACTTTTAAGTAATAGTTTTCATCTTGGGATTTATTATAGCTTATCTTCATTGTTCCATTGATTTGTTCAAAGCCATTATTCTCCCGGAAGCCATCACCCTTTTTATAGAGAAATTGGAATTCTGGTTTAATTTTTTCATTTCCAAAACCTCCAACTTCTGAGAAAAGACTTATAAAATTATTTTCGCCAGCCTTTATTTTGAATTTTCCTCCAAAGTCGCTTCTAGGTCTTTTTGTGAAGTAATTGATTACCCCTCCCATTGTTTGAGGGCCATATTTTATCGCACCACTACCTTTTATTACTTCAAGCCTGTCAATTCTTTCAGCAGGAGGATTGTAATACATGTTTGGATATACGTACAGTGCAGGCTGGATAGGGACTCCATCCTCTAAGATCAAGATTCGCGAACTTCTTCTTGGATTTAACCCCCTTATACCAATGCTCAATCTAGAATTACCAACACCATCGTCGGCATAGCCATTAACGCCAGGTACAAACTCTAAAGCCTCTTGAGTTCCAATAGGATCAATTAAACTTAGGGATTTTATATCCAGAACTGTGGCTGCACCTGGAATTCTTTCAAAGGGTATATTTGCATCAGAAATGATTTCAAGTTGAGCCATTACGATAGGTTTAATTTCAAGAATAGCGTTTATTTTATAGGTGCGATCTTCCTCAATATTTAAATCTGAACGGTAGTTTTGAAATCCAATAAAGCTTATGGTGATAGTGTATTTTCCTGCGGGAGTATTTTGAAAATAAAACATCCCAGCTTCATTTGTACTGGTTCCAAGCTTCAGCCCATCAGCATTTGAGAGCATCACGTTGGCACCACTTAAGGGTGCGTTATTGCCTTGTCGAACAACACTACCTGAAATTGAAGTTTCAACTTTAAGTTCTTCAGCTACAGAAACAGAGATAAATAAGCACAAAAGTGAATATTTAATCGATTTCATCTTCGAAATCATGTCAGCTAATAAACCTCAGGGTTGTTTTGGTAATCAGGGCGTTCTTCGCTTCCAGGGAGCGAGAGTTTCGCGTAACTTCCTTTTTCTTCTGTGGGTTCCGTTGGTGCAAGCAAAGGATCATCTTCACATGCAATCAATGCAAAAAGCATTGTAAAAAAAGTTATTTTAATCAAATTTCTCATTAAATCTTCTTTCGCTTGTAATTAGTATTAATTTGGTCATTCATGATTAATAGAAATCGGTGGAGCTTGAATAGGATGATATTTATTAGCGATTCATCTTGAGTTTTTCACTCAAGTACCCCCGCTCATACTTGAAAAGGATAAAGTAGTTTCATCAATATTTCTTAACTCAATCAAATTAATTTTTGCAAATTCTCCTATTTCAATTTTTTTGTAAAGAATAGCCTTTGGAAAGTCTGAAGTGGAGTTTTAACCAAAGGCTATTCAACATACACGCTTCGAAAACACAAGATTAAGATAATGAGACTTAATCTCATTATCAATAATAAAACGTTTTCGGCTTTCATGCAATTTTTTTTTTATCTTTTTACGATTATTTATTTTTATTTCGTCACGAATCATTAATTTGTAGTAGCAGGAAATTGAAATCTAAAATCAAGATAATGGCTAAAGATTTGAAGAAAACAATAACGGGGGGGCAATTTCTCCTTCAATCAATAGACAATAAATCGATATTCACCCGTGAAGATTTTAGCGCTGAGCATAGCGAAATCTATAAAATGGTTATGGATTTTGACAGAGAGCGCGTTTTACCTCAAAAAGATTCGCTTGATGAGTTTAACCCTGATCTCGCCAAACAGCTTTTAAAAGAGCTGGGTGATTTGGGTCTACTTGGCGTTGATATTCCGGAAGAGCATGGTGGTATCGACCTCGATAAAATTACATCTGCAATAATTGCAGAGGCTTTAGTTCACAGTCCCTCATTCGCGGTAACCTGGTCCGTGCAAACCGGCATAGGCTCTTTACCCATCATTTGGTTTGGAACAGAGGACCAAAAAAAGAAGTTTTTACCCAAGATTGCATCTGGAGAAATGATTTGTGCTTATGGATTGACCGAGCCGTCCTCTGGCTCTGATGCTACACAAGCAAAAACCACCGCAATCTTATCGGACGACGGTAAGCATTATATATTAAATGGTGAAAAAGTTTTCATTACCAATGGGGGTTGGGCGGAAGTATTTATAGTATTTGCTCAAGTTGAGGGAGATCAATTTAGTGCTTTCATTGTTGAAAAAGACACAGATGGGTTCACAATTGGTCGCGAGGAAAAAAAGTTGGGAATGAAAGGGTCTTCAACCGCACAACTTGTATTTCAGGACGCGAAAGTTCCTAAAGAAAATTTATTATATGAAGTCGGCAAAGGCGCAACAATAGCGTTTAATTGCCTAAACATTGGAAGGTTTAAACTTGGCTGTTCTTGTTTAGGTGGAGCTAAAAGAGCAATTTCATCATCGGCGTCATACGCTGAAGAACGTAAAGCATTTGGAACCACCATTTCAAAGTTTGATGCAATGAAGAAAAAAATTGCTGATATGTCTGTTCTTACTTTTGCTACTGACTCGATGATTTACAGAACCATTGGATTGCTTCAAAATGAAATAGACCTGGTTGATAAAAATTCAGCGAATTATTTTATCGAAGTAGGTGAAGCTATGGGCAAATACGCCATTGAGACCTCAATGGTAAAAGTATTTGGAAGCGATTGCAGTCACTGGGTTATCGATCAGGGTCTTCAAATCTTAGGTGGTTATGGATTTCTTGAAGAATACCCCCTTGCGTCAGCATACAGAGATGATCGGATAAATCAAATATGGGAAGGCACAAATGAAATTAATAGGCAAATCGTTACGGGTTTTTTCATGAAAAAAGCATTGACCGATGAACTTCCTATTCGCGAGTCAATTAGGGATATTGATCGTTTTTTAAAATCTAAAGTTTCGGCGAATGACGCCCTTCTTTCCGATGAGTACAAAACAGTTGAGGCAGCAAAAAAACTTGCGCTTCTTCTTTTTGATCGCTCCGTGTCTGAATATGCCCAAGATCTTAAAAACGAACATCAGGTTGTTGAAATGCTTTCAGATATTTTCACTGATGTTTATACCGCTGAGAGCACAATATTGCGTTCACAGAAAATCGCTCATTCAGAAGCTCCTTCCCCAACCACTCTTAATATTGCTCAGGTTTATACAACAGAAATGGTTAACAGAATCTTGTCTAACGCCGATACAATTTTAAGAGCGATTTATCATGGTGAAATCCCAAATGATTTGACAGACAAATTAGGAAAATTTGAACAACGCATGCGATTGTCTAATAATGTTGTGGAATTAAAGCGCGGCATTGCGGAGTATGTTTTTGAGAATAAGGAATACCCTTATTAGGAGTTGATATGAGTAAATCTGTAATAGTTGATGCGGTTCGTTCACCAATAGGATTGAAGCACGGTCAAATGCTTGGAATACGTCCCGATGACTTGACTGGTCAAGTAATCAAGGGATTATTATCCAGAAATACGGAAATATCAAAAGATAAAATTGAAGATGTAGTCGTTGGCTGTGCATATCCAGAAGGTCCTCAGGGACATATCATTGGAAAATCAGCTGGAGTTTTAGCGGGACTCCCAATTGAATCAACTGGAAAGGTTATTAATCGCTTTTGCGGTTCCTCAATGGATGCTGTTCACCAGCTAAGCGCATCTGCAGAGTGTGGGGATATAGATGTTGCCGTTGCTGCTGGGGTTGAAGATATGTTTTCAGTCCCAATGGGCGGATTTGCACCTGATTTTCATCCTGAGCTTGCTGAGCAGGAATACTACATTGGAATGGGTGAAACGGCTGAAAACCTTGCAAGCGATTTGAATATTTCTCGAGCGGATCAAGAGGAATTTGCGATGAATTCGCATCGAAAAGCTCTGAAAGCGTATGAGGATGGTAAATTTGATCAGGAATTAGTAGCAATTGATGTGAACGGTGAATCCATTGTGACCAAGGATGATGGACCAAGAGAGCCTGATGAGGAAAAAATTAAAAGTTTGAGTCCTGCTTTTTTAGAAGGCGGCTCAATAACAGCAGCTACGAGCAGTCCAATTTCGGTTGGAGCTGCAGCCGTACTTGTTGCAAGCGAAGATTTTTGCTCCTCCAATTCGATCAAAGGTCGAGCTATAATTGTTGCACGTGCTATCGCGGGGGTGCATTGGGATAGAATGGGTATGGGTCCTCTTCCAGCAGTTGAAAAAGCTTTGAAGAAAGCCAATCTAACTATGGATGATATTGAAACGATTGAATTAAACGAAGCGTTTGCTGCCCAATCGCTGTATGTGATAAGAAAGGGAGGATGGGATGAAAATAAAATCAACCTAAATGGAGGGGCGATTGCGTTAGGCCATCCATTGGGATGTTCTGGAGCAAGGATAATAACAACGCTGTTAAATGTGATGGAGCAGCAGGGTACTACCATTGGACTTGCTACTATGTGTATTGGAAGCGGTCAAGGTATTGCCACTATTATAAAAAGGATTTAAATGGATCATTCTATCAAAAAAGTTGCAGTGCTTGGCGCTGGAACTATGGGGGCGCAAATTGCAGGGCATTTTAGCAATGCTGGCATTTCGTCGTTGCTTTTTGATATAGAAATTGACCTTGCAAAAAAAGGTATTGAAACCCTGACAAGTCTTAAACCTGCTCCGCTTTATAGCCCTAAAAATATAGATCTAATTGAAGCATGTACCTATGATACTGATTTAAAAAAAGTTAACGATGCCGATCTTGTGATTGAGGCGGTCGCTGAAAACATAGAGATCAAACACAGCGTGTACAAAAATATTTTACCCCATCTCAGAGATGATGTCATTATAAGTTCAAACACATCAGGCATCCCACTAGCAGATTTAATCAAGGTTTTCCCTGAGTCTTTGCAGGCTCGGTTTCTTATCACACACTTTTTTAATCCCCCAAGGTACATGAGATTGTTGGAACTGGTAAAAGGTCCAAAAACGGATGACAAAATATATAATGCGATAGCATCTATCGGTGAGAATGTTCTTGGTAAAGGCATAGTGCACGCAAAAGATACGCCAAATTTCATTGGAAATCGAATTGGCGTTCACGGCGCAAACAACACAATCAAAGTTGCCATTGATATGGGTTTAAGTGTTGAAGAGGTGGATAAGCTAACAGGAACTCTGGTTGGAAGACCAAAGAGTGGTATCTTTAGAACTGTCGATATTGTTGGGCTTGATGTGCAGGCAAACGTTTCTGCAACGAGCTTTGACAATCTCCCAAATGACGAGTCGAGAGATACAGTCAAAGCACCTGAAATATTAATGCGATTAATAGGAAAGGGAAGATTAGGACAAAAAACTAAATCTGGTTTCTACAAAAAGACAGATGAAGGAATCTTATCTGTTGACTTAAAGACGGGTGAATATAAACCGCAAAAAAAAGTTGTTTTTGATGGCTTTCGAGCTGCAAAAAACTTTCAAAGTATTAGTAATAGAATCAAAGCTTTAGCGTTTAACGATGATAAAGCTGGAAAATTTTTCTGGGAGATAACTGCTGACTCTTTAATCTATGCTGCAAATAGGATCCCTGAAATAAGCGACGATATAATCAATATTGATAACGCAATGAAATGGGGTTATGGGTGGGAGTTGGGACCATTTGAATGTTGGGACGCGATGGGTGTTCGTTCAACGGTAATCCGAATGAAGAAAGAAAATAAAAAAGTCCCCGCTTGGGTCGATGAAATGCTTTCTTCAGGTAGAGAGACTTTTTACGAGCTCAAAGATGGAGAAATGACATATTACGATGTTTTGACCTCGTCCGTTAAATCCATTAAGCAAGACCCAAATATCATAAATCTAAATCTTAAAAAAACAAGTAAGAGTCTAATAAAAAAAGATTGGAGCGCCAGCTTAATTGATTTGGGTGATGCGGTGCTCAATGTTGAATTTCATTCAGCGCTTCAACCAACGCTAAACCCCATCGACGCCTCAATGGGAGAAACAATGAACGATGCGATGGATCTACTCGATTCTGATAAGTACAAAGCTTTGGTTATAGGTCATCAAGGTGCAAACTTTTGTGCAGGAGCAAATCTAGCCAATATGATTCAAACTATCGACGCAGGTGAGTTTGATAAGATCGAAGCAAGTTTAAAACAGTTTCAAGATCTGATGCAGCGTATTCGATTTTCAAAATCGCCTGTTGTTGCAGCGCCTCATCACTTGGCGTTAGGTGGGGGTTTTGAAATCTCAGCCCCAGCATCTCATCGAATTGCACTTGGAGAGCTATACATGGGAGCAGTTGAAATTGGCGTCGGTTTAGTTCCTGGAGCAGGGGGCAACTTAAGGATTCTGTTAAACCTTTTTGGTAATAGCAAGTCAGGTATGCTCAATGCATTTCAGGTTTCTCAAAAAGCATTTGAAACAATTGCGTTTGCAAAAGTGTCTCGAAGTGCAATTGAGGCTAAAAGTTTAGGCTATCTTTTAAAATCAGACACCGTAATTATTAATAACGATCAACGAATAAAAGCTGCCAAAGATAAAGCTTTATCACTTCTCAGTGAGGGGTATGAACCTCCAGCTTACCGTGAGGATCTTAAACTTCCTGGCTCTGGTGGTCGAACTGCAATGGCTATTGCAGTAAAAGGATTTAAATCGCAGGGAAAAATATCAGAACATGACGAATTCATAGCAAAAAAACTTGCATATATTCTTACAGGTGGCGATAAGGCAGGTCTTACCAAATCTGTGGACGAGCAATATCTTTTGGATATTGAAAGGGAAGCATTTGTATCGTTAACTGGAGAGAAACTTTCTCAAGATCGAATTCGATATATGCTTAAAGCTGGGAAACCGTTAAGAAATTAAAACTTATTCCGTGTCTGCAGATTCTCCAGCAGACTTTACAATCTTCATTCTATACGCCAAAGCAACTAAAGCAAGAGACAGCAATAAAATTGAGCCAGATATTGCTAAAGCTTCATTAAAATTTAAATCTTCAAGAATTATATATCGTGCCAATCCAATCATTGATATATAAATTGGATATCTAACAGGTATCTTGCCGGTGTCAAAGAAAATTGAGACCATCTGCATAATCTCAAGGTAAATGAAAAACGTCAAAATATTTTTTACAGTAATTGCACCGGTTGTGAACATTTCAGATATCTCTGATCCAAACAAATATAAAACCAGAGCGTATATTAACCAGTGAGCAATATTTTCTATTTGATGAATGAAATTTTTAGGTTACATATATGAATTTAATAATTTATTTGTTTAAGCAACCAGTATCTTATATCAATTTTTGAATTAAAGAGCTGTGGTCGATGAAAATATCTGAAGAATGATTACCCCTATAATGATGAAGGCTATTCCAACTATGGCTGGAAAATCTAATTTCTGATTGTACAAAATAAATCCTGCAATAGAGATTAATATTATTCCTACTCCAGACCATATGGCATAGCTGACTCCAACAGGAATGTATTTTTGCACCAATGATAAAAAGTAAAAACAAATTGAATATCCCGCAACCACTATCATACTAGGTCCAAGCTTAGTGAAACCCTCAGTGGCTTTTAATGCGCTTGTTGCAACCACCTCACATACGATCGCAATAAGTAAATAAACATAACCCATAAATTTTTTTTCGCTGCAGTTAATTGTTCATATCAAAGCGTTTTTATTGCTAGCGCTCGTAGCCAATTCTATCATATGCGTTTACAACAGTTGATGAAATATTTTTCAAATGGGCACCTATTCTTTTTAAATATCGTACGTATAAGACAAGTGCAGCAGACTTTGATTGACTTCCTAATTTGTTTTGTCCACTGACAATGTCTGAAACAATCTTATCTGAAACGGACGAAACCTTTTTTCGATATTTATCAAGCAGTCTAAACGCTAAATCCTCATCTTGATTTTCAATGACCTCAATCGTGTTTGAAAATCTAGATTGAACTTCCTCTTCAATCTTCGATATTTCATCGCTCAATTCACCAAAATTAAAAGACGATTCTTTCATCAAGGTTAAATCAGAAATATTTTTACAATAATCTCCTATTCTTTCAATATCAACTACCATATCAACAAGCACAAGACCATTGGTTGCTTCTCTTGCGCTCGTATCTAAAGAAAAGTGAGTAAGGACTTTTCTCCTAACGGTCATTTGATAATCATTAATCTTTCTGTCTTCTTTTTTTAGAGCTTTGATCTCTTCGAGGCTCTCAGGAGAATTAAAACTTTCTATGGATTTTTGAAAAATCTCATGGCTTAGTTTGAGCATAGCAATGGAATCATCCCAAGCCTGGGAAAGAAGGCTATCAGACTTCCATAGTTTTATTATGTCCTTAAATATTGTCATAGCTATCTACCTTACAATTGAAATTAAACTAAGTGGAATTACAAAAAAAACGATGAAGATGTACAGCAACGGGTATAATTTATTTTTTGTTGCAAGAGCTGAGAACCATTCAGCAAGATAAATAGGTAACTCCCTCACCCTTTTAATTGGCCATAGAACACCAATACCTAAAATATTGAAAGTTAGATGACTTAACGCTACAGCTAGGGGAGCAATTGTTCCAGATACCATGCTTGCTAAAAGAGAGGTAACTGTTGTTCCAATATTTGCTCCAAGTGTGTACGGAAAGATTTGCCTTAGACTTAAAATACCAGCACCAGCAAGGGGAATTACTAATGAAGTCGTAATGGAGCTGCTTTGAACTAAAATTGTAATAATTACTCCAAAGAACATTGCGCGAATGGTTGTTCGAAATATATGCGTATCAAAAAAAGCTTGAAGTTTGAGCATTACCAAAGATTTAATTAGCTTTGTCAAATTACGTAATGAAAAGAAAAGAAACGATAATGCAGCTACCAGTAGTAAAACATTCGAATCAATAATTGTCTGCTGCTGCACTAGCCCTTCAATCCATTTCACTGTGGGTTTCGTAATCATTTTTACGGGGCTTGTAAATGAACCGCCCCCCGATCCAACCAGCACTTCTGACATGGAATAGGCAAATTTACTGATAACACCGAAAATAAGCTCAAGAGGAAAGATTACAATTACAGCTAAGATGTTAAAAAAGTCATGCACTACAGATGCTGAAAACGCTCGTTTAAACTCTTCTCGACTTACAATATGACCTAAAGAAACTATTGTATTGGTTATGCTAGTGCCAATATTTGCGCCCATTATATACGGAACAGCTGCGGCCACCGCAAGTTTTGGGTCATTTCCAAATGTTCCTGCAGCAACCATCCCAACCACCAATGAGGTTGTTGTGGAAGAACTCTGTATTAAACCTGTTGCTAAGATTCCAATGAATAAACCGATAAAGGGGCTGGCTTGACTTTGAAAAAGACTCTCAGCAAATCCTCGACCCAACCCCTTGAAAGCGGAACCAATCATGCCTATGCTTACTAAAAATAAATACAAAACTGCAAACACGGCTGCAATCCTTAGATAAAGTATTAGCTTTTTTTTTGTTGAATCGATCAAAATTCTCAACCCTTTAACTCAAGTTCATCCTATACTAATCTATAAAATTTTATAACTTAAACATACAATCGTATTGTTGAACAATCATGATATATAATCTTCATAAAGCTCATGAATAATTCCGTCAGGAAGTCCAGAATGTGGAACAATCATTGAACTGCATTCTGACCATTCCATAGCAGAAAGATATATTTTTCCAGCATGTGTGATTACATCTGCTCTATCTGGTCTAAGCCCCAGCTCGATAATTCGATGCTTAACATCTAAGGGCTTCAACTGATCTAAAACTTTTTTAATTGTATTTACATCAATTTCATTATTTTTCTTTGTGTCTGACATAGAAAAGATTTTGTTAATATTTCCTCCGGTACCGATGGATTGAATTGGACCATCGATTTGGCTCTTTTTTTGAGTGATCCACTGTTGCATTTCATTCCAATCGTTCGAGATAACCTGATTTTTTAATATTCTTACCGAACCTATTGGAAAAGATTTTGAAGAAGTCTTTTCGTTGTTCATAATAAAACTTATCTCGGTGCTGCCTCCCCCAACATCAATGTAGACATAATGCTTATTTGGATTTAAGTGTCTCTCAATATGATTTGACATGATGATTCTAGCCTCCTCTTTTCCAGAGATAATTTCCAAACCAACATCATACTGATCGTTAATTTGATTAACAATATCCCGACCATTTGAAGCCGTACGAAGGGCAGCAGTGGCGCAGGCTTTAAAGCTAATCGGCTCATAAGCTTTGATCATTAAGTGAAAAGCGTGAACTGTATTTTTTAGCCTTTTGATGTTGTAATCAGAAATATAACCATCCGTAAAAGCGTCTTCGCCTAGCCGTAAAGGCATTCTAATTAGAGATTCTTTAACAAATGTGACTGAGGAATTTTGAACTACTCTTGAAAAAAGCAAACGCATTGCGTTGCTACCAATATCTATTGATGCAAACTTAAGGCTATCTTCTAGAGGAGTGTGAGCCATTCGAGTTGAATGATTTAAATTTATAAATGGTATGCGGCATCTAGACTTAAATATATTATTTAATAGAGGATTTCTTCTACCTTAATCTGAAAACATTGCATTTGTTTACGATTTATTTACATTGCATTCATACCTTTCAGGCCAAATTACAAAAACTGTATTTCATACTAATAAAAAAAGCCGAAATCTTTTCGGCTTTTTTTATTAGTAGTACTTGGCTTTACTGATCACTCATGTGCTTTCAATTTGTTTAATAGCTCATACTGCTCTTTGCTTAAATTATTAAATCTTGTGTTGAATAGTGAAATATTGTACACAGGAGATTCTTTTGACCATTTTTTCTGCTTAAGATTCTTTCTATTTGAATAATTGATATTTGATAAGACGTATCGAATTGCGTTTAGCCTTGCTATCATCTTGTTATCTGAATTGATCACAACCCAAGGTGCGTCAGCGGTAGAGGTTTTTTGAAACATCTGTTCTTTGTATTTGGTCAGGAGTTGCCAATTTTTATGTGCCTTCCAGTCATTTTCAGATAACTTCCAATATTTTAGATCATGATTTTCCCTGAAAAGAAATCTTAACTTTTGATTCTCTTTTGAAATAGATAAATAAATTTTAATTAGAATAATTCCGCTGTCAATAAGTCCTCTTTCCCAAGTATTAACTTTCTTCATAAAGTATTTATACTGGCTTTCTGAACAATATCCCATTGCTGGCTGAATTATTGCTCTTGAGTACCAACTACGATCAAAGAAAACAATAGTGCCTTCGTTTGGGAGTTTCTTTTCCCAAGTTTTAAACCAATTCTTTTCCTGTTTTTTACTTGGAACTCCAAGCTCAACTATCTTAATTGCTTTGGGCATTAAGTTTTCAATAAATCTTTTTATCGTTGAACCCTTTCCTGCGGCATCGCGACCCTCTAAAAGAATAGCTACTCTTTGATTTGTAGAAATCGTCCACTCTTGAAGCTTTAATAATTCAATTTGCAATCTCCTTTTTTCTTTTCGGTACTGCACATCAGTAAGCTCTGAATACTCAGTTCTGTT